>Ga0247843_1003781_pt1 | contig 23915 bp, 21 predicted proteins | sample LaCruzMarch2017__FD_192420 | JGI IMG/M metagenome (GOLD analysis project Ga0247843, IMG submission 192420) | Freshwater microbial communities from meromictic Lake La Cruz, Castile-La Mancha, Spain - LaCruzMarch2017_8m | ecosystem: Environmental > Aquatic > Freshwater > Lake | place: Spain...
CCCCATAACTCTTCGACGAACGCATCCATGACTGCCTGACTGACCATCAACACACGGCCTGTCTGGATTTGACGAACAGCATGCCAGTTTTGCTGCTGCCAAACAAACGCCGATGCCTCAAAGCCCTTGAACACAGGATCGGCAATGAGCCCCCAATGCGAGGATGCAGCACGCGACTGCGCACACACATCCGCACCATGGATACCCGACGCCTGCCCCTGGGCGGGACAAAACACATAACTCTGAGGCAGGCTCTCCATCCAAGAGGAGGCCCGAACATCCTGCGAACAAGCGTGGGCACCGATGCCATTTTCAAACTCACCGCCACAGTGCCAAAGCACCTTGACCATGCCCATCTCAATGCGCTCATGAACATAGCTGTTGGCAATGTGTTGGCTGAAGAACCGGTTGAGCATGGTGACGAACAAAATACACAGGAGAAACAAGAAGATCAGTCTCAGCCGGAAAGACTTTTTCATGCCACGCCTTCCAGGCTGATGCGGTAACCAACACCTCGAATGGATTGGATGGGGAAAACCAAGCCATTGGCTTTATCGGGCATCAATTTCTTGCGAATACGCTGCACACAGACATCAACGACATTGGTCTGGGGGTCAAAGTTGAAATGCCAGACATGCATCAGGATTTGTTTGCGCGAAAAAATATAGCCCGGACTGCGCATCAAGTAGTCCAACAACATGAATTCACGCTGGCTCAACACCGCGCTTTTCGCCAACCACTGCACTTTGCGGGTGACCCGGTTGAGGGTGACACCCGCCACAGCCACCACATCCTCATTGCGACCCGGGTGTCTGTCCAGCAAGGCACGGATGCGTGCAATGAGCTCTTCCATGAAAAACGGCTTGGCCAAGTAGTCATTGGCACCCATGTCAAAGCCGCGCAAGCGGTCCGGTAGATCCGCCTTGGCGCTCAAGACAATGGTGGGGGTGAGGATGCCAGTGCTGCGGACTTGCCGCAACAATTCAAAGCCGTCCATGCCAGGCAGCATGATGTCCAATACGATCAGATCATGTTTGGCTTGCAGTGCCGCTTGCAGCCCGTTCACACCGTTGTCCAAGTGATCCACCTGCATGCCTGCTGCGAGCAGCCCTTGAGTCACAAAGGATGCGATTTTGGGTTCATCTTCAATCAGCAAGATATGCATGCTTGAATACCCTGAATGCATGGTTTGGCGGAAGCGGTGAGATTCGAACTCACGAACGGTTGCCCGTTGCCGGTTTTCAAGACCGGTGCAATCGACCACTCTGCCACGCTTCCATGTCCGTGTGGGTCTTAACCAAACCAATTCTACCTGCCATTAATTGCTATTTCATCAGCAAGCAGAGATCGTCAACTCACTGCATCAGATAGCGTCATTTCAAGATTATTAGAACCGCCAAGCTCGTTTTAGTGCTTGCATGCGAGCAGCACCCTCTGGATTGATTGAATTGACTCGCAAGGCCCGACGCACAAAAGCAATAAGGACACCGGCAAACAATCCCGCTAAAGCAGCCACCATGACAATCAAAGTTATTTTGGGCTTGGATTTTTGTTCTGGCGGCATCGCAGGATCAACTTGCTGGATCAACGGTCCTTCTTTGGCCTCATCAATTCGAGCCATTTCAAATTGTCGAATCAGCGCTTCTAATTTGGCTTCTTGGACCTTGATTTCTCTGTAACTTTGAATAGCCAACTGCTGGATTGGGCTACTGAGTGCAGCACGGCCCTCGCCGTTTTCCAGCTTGAACAGCTGGGAACGCATCGCAGCTAATTCACTGCTTGTTTTCTGCATTTCAGGGTTTTGACCCGTGACAAAGCGGCTCATGGCCTGGATTTGCACTTCTTTGGCAGCGATTTGGGCCCGCAATTCTGCACTGGCTCGGACACCACTCTCAGCCAAGACAGCAGTCACCTGCATCCCTGATTTTTGTTTGGCCTCGCGGAATACGGATTCGGCATTGATCAACTCTTGTTGTACTTTCTTGATTTCTTGATCAAAGAAAACGCGCCTTTGCTGGGCTTCAGTAACAGCCAACTTGGTGAGTAAAAGTCGCAATTCTTCAACGTGCAAATTCGCCAACTGGGCTGCAAAAGCAGGTTCGCGATCATCTGCCTCGATGGATAAAAGACCAGATTTTTTATCCGCTGACAATTTCATGGCTGATTTGAGCTCCTTGCGCGTGCTTGCCATGGTTTTTGTTTCATATCGCGCTTGTAGTTGCAACTTGGCAATCACTGAATTTTGTATAGTTTCACTGCCCATCAACGCAATGTACATTTCATCGGGGCTTTTGATACCCGCCGCTCCACCAGCCATGCCAGCCAAGGCACCTAAACTGGCCAAGGCTGATGCAGCGCTACTTTGGCTTTGCTGAGGCGGCATCACCAATGTTTTTGCTGTAAAAACCGGTTGCATGGTCAATACAACGCCAATGGCCGCCAATGTCGTGAATAACGGAACCAAGAAAAGACTCAGCTTCTCCTCGCCAAGGGCGATCAACAAGTCAATCAAGCTGATTTCGTCATCATCTGATACGACGCTTTGAGTGGGGGAAAGTGATTCACTCATGGCATCAGTTTCTGAGAGATTTGAAGGCTGCGGCACCAAGACCCAGTTGATAAAGAACCTGCGTGTAATCCTTGGCATTTCGAACAATGGTGTTCCAGGTGGATTCTTTATTGACTTTTTCAGGAACAACGATGGTGTCGCCAGGCATGACCACGGTAGACAATATTTTGTTGTCTCGCCAGAACTTCTCTTCGTTACTCAGTGCAGATCCATCTGCTCTGACCAAGATGATGTTTTCCATGTCACCACCGGAGCTGACACCCGATGACTTCAGATAGCTCCCTACAGTCTGTCCTTTGTTGTACAAAAGAGCAGACTCGGTATTCACAGAACCCAAGACATAGACAAAGTCGGGCTTTGATGGAATCAAAAGTCGATCAAAGGGTTGCAGGCTGATGTTTGGAAGCTTTGAAAGCTGATTGGTTTCGGTTGCAGGATGAGAAAGCGCAATCCTGCCTGAAGGCTGAAGCTCTTTTAGTCGTTTGATGGTCTGCAACTGCTCCTCTTTGGCAATGGCCAAGCGAGCTTGCAAGGTGGCTGCATCCAATGAGCCCCCAGCATTTTGAGCCAAACTGGTCAAGTTGGATTGGCTTTCATTTTCAATGCGGGTAATCAGTCTTGCCAAATTGGCTTTTTGGGACTTTTGCACTTCTTCACGGGTAAATTCAGCACCAAATAAATAAGCATTGGTAGTCAGTCCACCTGCGCGCGAAATAAGCTCTGCCAAGTTGTCACCCGGGCTGACTGAATAAATCCCTGCCCTGTTCACTTCACCCTCAATCAACACATTGACTCTGCGCTTTGATAGAGGCAGTCGAACATCGGACGCAGAAAAAACAGTCACAACATCGCCAGGTTTCAAAGTCAGATTGTCTGGTCCTTCGAGATTGTCAAGCGCAGAAGCAAGGTTGAATGACAACATCTCGACGCTGACAGTGGACTGATTGGTTCTCTCCACCAATGCGTAGTCAAAATTAATTTCTTCGACCAATCGACGAATACTTTCAGTTAGCGTTTTGTCCTTTGATAAAGCGCTGTTATCGTCTGCACGATTACCATCTGCACGATTACCATCTGCACGATTACCATCTGCACGATTCATCCCCAGCCGCATGGCCAGTTCTGCATCGGCAATATCTGCATCAACCAAGTCTTTGGGTAATTTTGTCTTGTCTCTTTGCGCCCGCTCAAGCTCGAAATTATCAAAAAGGAGTTGATTTTTTCGACGTAAATTGTCTGAACTACCCAATACCTCTCGACTGGGTATCAAGTCACGAATTCGCATCCCTTCAAACCAAGGAATTGTTTTTGGTTTAGTCACTGCACCACGCAAGGTCACCGAATTGGCAATCCGAGGAACAAGCGCATCAACCGTTATCAAATCACCGTTTTGAAGTTTGGTGCTCAAACCTTGCGCATCCATGGTCAACTCGATCAGTCGACGAGGCTGATTGCTCAACGGGTCAAGCCTTTCAAGGTTAATTTTCCTAGGGTCGGCAACCGCAGGCAGTCCAGCCGCATAAACCAACAATTGGCCCAAATTTTCCGATGGAGTTTTAAGCTCATACACAGCAGGCATGTTCACGGTGCCACTGATGGCCACATAAGCAACGGCGGGAGGAATGACGATGATGTCACCATCTAAAAGCTTGATGTCAGAAGTTGTATTGCCTTGCGCTAGAAAAGAATACAGATCCAAACTTGTAACGACTTGGTTGTCTCGTTTGAGTTGAATATTGCGCATCGAACCCACCAAGCCAGGGCCACCAGTTGCAAACAAAGCACTCACTAAAGTGGATTGACTACTGAGGGTGTAGTTGCCAGGACGCCTGGCCTGGCCCACAACATAGATATGGATATTCCTAAGCTGCCCCATGGTAAGGCTGATTTCAAAGTTTTTATACAGCTTTCGAAGGTGAGAATCTATGATTTTTTCAGCATGAGAAAACTTGACTCCAGCCAAGGCAATACTGCCTACTTTGGGCAAATTGATTTGGCCTGATTTATCAATCACTGCACGAACATCAATTTCCAACGACCCCCATCCTCGGATCACCAGTTCGTCGCCAGTACCCAAAATATAGCCAGGATTGACAGGCGTGTTTTCTGATGCGGAAAAAGCAGGGGGCGATACTGTGGGATTGAATAATTGCTTGGTTTGGTTGACATTGTCAAAAAATTCTCTGCCATAAATTGGCAAAGATTGACCAGAATTTTGCAAAACAAAACGCTGAAAATCATTGGCTGGAAGCGGGCTGAATTCGTAGGCAGGGATGGTTTGGGTTTGCGCTCTGTTTTCTACCGATCGCAAAACATTGGGAGAATTGGGCAAGCCCATGGCACCTAGATTTGCACCGTTGGTGCCTATACTCATAGAACCAGTGTTGGGAAGTTGTGAAGGAAGTTGTGCAGATGGCAGGTTTTGCGCCAAAAGGCCAAAGGACACGATTGCCAAAGTAGAGCAAATTAAAAATTTATGCAATTTCTTTGAATTTTTCATCGAAGTATCTAATTCCAATTGATCTCAATACCATTGTTACTTTCATTGGCAGGTCATAATGACAACAACTTTGCAAAAACCATTTGTTGCCAATGAAGTGGATGTCACTTATGAATTATGACAGGATCATCACAACGTCCTTCGTGGGACCATTGGTTTCGGCACTTCTTTTGCTGTGTGCCATCCCAGCCCAGTCGGCGGACATGGCAACCACGACAGAAAACAGTGTGGGCGTTTCGCTCTCTGCTTACAGCTATGAAGAACCTGGCTACATGTCCCTCAAAGCCACGACTGCAGGAATTGAATACGCTGGAACCTACGCCTTCAAAACAGAATGGCCTGAGCAAGATATGCCTTGGTTCATCCACGGCGACTTGCGCTATGCCAATGGGGCAGCTGACTATCAAAGTCCGATCAGTGGTTCTATCAGTGACACCATCAATTGGTATGCAGAGGGACGCTTGCTGCTAGGCAAGGACTTTGCCTTTTCTAACTTTGTGTTGGCTCCTTATGTTGGTGTAGGTCTTCGCCACTCGCACAACGACTTGCGTCGCCATCCAGAGGGCTATAGACGGGACACGAGTTACGTCAGCATCCCGGTGGGCGTGACCCATAAAACCAAAATGCCTGATCTGTATGTGCTTTCAACCACAGTCGAGTACATCCATTTGTTGCAAGGTTTTCACAAAGCGAAAATGTCGGATTTCAATGCCACCGTTGGAGATCTCAGCATGAAGCAGAAAACTGGACATGGTTTCAGGCTGTCCACAATGGCGCGTTTTGGCAACATATCCTTTGGTCCAAGCTTTTCATACTGGAAAGTTGCCGATTCAAATATTGATAAAGGTTTCATTGAACCTATGAACAAAACTTATGAAATAGGCATAAAAGCTAACTATCATTTTTAAGTCAATATTTTATTATTCAATAAATTTGCCAGCTTCAAGATTGTTGTATTTTAATAATTCCTTGCAATCTATCCAAAATGCATTACAGTTACACCGTTTAAACAACAACTCAGGGTCAAATCGCTATGAAACTTTCCAAACTTTCCATCATTCTTGCCACTGTCGTCTTTGCTTCTGCACAAGTGCATGCCAACGAAGGCGCTGGTGCCAATGCAGCCACTGGCTCTGCTGTCGGTGGTGTCTCCACAGGTGTCTTGGTTGCAGCCGTTGCCGGTATTGCAGTTGTTGCCGCCATGTCCAGTGGCGACAGCGGAACTGCTGCAGTTGCTGCGAAAACCTCTTCTGATACCTCAACTGCAGCGGCCACTTCTGCTGCTGCAGGAGCTACACAAGCTGCTGCTGCCAATACCCAACAAAATGCTGCCTTGACTGCAGTTTCAGCGCTTACTACAGGTAACGCAACTTTAACTGCTGCCTACAATGCAGCCACCGCCGCAGTTGCCGCCTCTAAGGCTTCGGCAGCAGAAGCTGCAGCTGCAGCATCTGATTTGGCTGCAGCCAGTAAAGTTAGCGTTTTGGGCGTTGTGAATGCTGGCCGCACCATTTGTGCAGCTGCCACCACTTGTACCAAAGCCGAATTGGCCAACCTTTCATACAAAGCAGCTTACACAGCTAAGGTGGCAGCTGAAAATGCACTTTATGCCAACAAACTGTTGTCGGACTTGAGAGTAGCACTTGTTGCTGCCAAAATAACTATTCCAGCTTCGTTTGACACAGCACTTGCAGCAGCGAACACTGCAGCTTTGGCTGCCCAAACGGCTGCAAATGATGCCATCAAGAGCTATGGAGAGACTTTGACTGCCTTAGGTATCACTGGCACCACCATCGCTGCTTCAACCGGTACCACTGGCACTGTAGGCACAACAGGCTCTATCAAGCTCTAAGCAGCCTACTATTCTTTATAAGCCGTTAAAAACCCGGGGCACCTGCCCCGGTTTTTTTTTGAACTGTTGAATCGCCGTGCTTCAGATTCCCATGCGAATAGTTGTTTTCATCTTGCTTGGTTTGACCATGACAGCGTGTGGACACACGCCAGTCACATTGACGCTTTCTGATGCTTTGGGCATGGGCCAGCAAGTAGACGCCACCCCTCTCAATCCCAAGCTTCGGTATCTGCGCGTGACTGTCAAAGGCCGAGTCATTTTGTTGGTGCTGGGATACAAAGAGCCCCATGACTTGGCTCCCATCGAGACTTGGTACAGCGCTGAAGGCGAGGTGCTTCGCATGCAAAACGGTCGCATCTTGTCCACCACGGGGCTGGAAGTTGACTGGCGAGCGGTACGACACAAAGAACAGCCTTCATGGGCGCATTTGCTTGAGCACAATAGCCTTCAATTCAAGCGAGAAATCGATGAAATGCCAGGGTATCGATTTGGTATTGAACAAAAGCTGTCGCTGTACCAAATCCCCACGCCTAACAATGCCCTATTGAAAGGTTTGCCGCCCTCTGATTTACGGTGGTTTGAGGAAAAAGTACTTGACCAAAACCATGCTCTGCCATCAGCTCGGTATGGACTGCAAATCAAAGATGGCCAACCCGCAGTGGTTTATGCCGACCAATGTCTGTCCAAAGATTTTTGTTTCACATGGCAAATTTGGCCCCTCACACCATGACTTGGAAACTGATTGCCATTTGTTGTAGCGCGCTCGCATGCCTTCCTTTGGGTATTCAAGCGCAGACCAATACGTCCCCCGCTGGCCCTTTGATGGCGCAACCTGTCAATGGAGAGCGTCTCAGTGATTGGCTTTTGCGTCAGACACCCCATGCGCTGCATTACGCGCCGGCCACCGCCTGGATGGTTCCTCAGGAATTAGAGCCGCAAAGCTTGGTCAAACAGTCTTTGCTAGAGGAACTAGCCCTGCTGAAAGCCGCTAAGGTTTCCATCAGCTCAAGCTTCATCAACGCCGTCGAATCTTTGCCTGTCACCGGTCGTGTCAAGCTTGATCAGTCAGACCCTCGCTGGCTTCAAGCGCATCCCAAGAAAGACCCGATTTTGGCTGCAGATCATGCCGTGTCTGTGCCTCTTCGCCCTTCAACGGTGAGTGTCCTCTACCCCAATGGCACTCGTTGCACCATGGCCCATCAAAGTGGCGCACAAACCAAAGACTACTTAAGTACGTGTAATTTTAAAAACTGGCATTTGATTGATCAGGCGTGGGTGATTCAAGCTGATGGCGATGTGCAGCGTTTTGCAGTGGCGTCTTGGAACGAAACCGCCCAGGCTGAACCTGCGCCGGGCGCTTTGATCTGGGCACCTTACAGAGACAGTGGTTGGTCCGAGGCAGCAACGCATTTACTGACGCGCTTTCTATCCACTCAAAATTACGATCAAACTCTTTCTGCTTTTGAGACTGCAACCCCCAATAGCGGCATTCAATTGACACCTGGCGTGCCAGCCCGCGACCCCATGTTGAGTGCCAACAATTGGGGCGTCATTGGCTTGCTTGAGACACCCAGCGCGCGCATGGCTGAGCCTGGAGAAGCGCGCTTCAATTACAACCGAATCTACCCCTACGATCGCAGCAATGTTTTTTTGCAGCCTTTTGAATGGTTAGAAGCTGGCTTTCGCTACACCAACATCCTCAACCGACTGTATGGTCCGGCCGAGCTTTCTGGAGACCAGACTTACAAAGATAAAAGCGTCGACCTCAAAGTCCGACTGTGGCCAGAGAGCGCTTACCTGCCCCAGCTTGCCGTCGGATTTGTGGATCTGGGCGGCACAGGTCTGTTTTCCAGCGAATACCTGGTCGCAAGCAAGCGACATGGGGATTTTGACTTCAGCGCAGGTATGGCATGGGGCTATTTGGGATCAAGTGGCAACATCACCAATCCCCTGACCAAGTTAAGTCCAAAATTCAACACGCGTGGTGCCCATGTCTCTACTGGTGGCACACCCAATACTGCCGCCTATTTCCGAGGCCCAGCGGCTCTCTTCGGTGGGCTGCAATACCACACGCCTTGGGATACATGGGTTGTCAAATTGGAGTACGACGGTAACGACTATCAACATGAACCGCAGGCCAATAACCGTGTTCAGCAAACACCTTTCAATCTTGGGCTGACTTACCAGCTTTACCCCAGCACCCAGCTTTCGCTGGGGGTTGAGCGCGGCAATGCCGTGGTTTTTGGCTTGACGCTGCACACCTCGGTTGCGCAAATGGCGGCACCCAAAGTATCGGACCCGCCCGCCCCCAAAATCAACGCTCAGCCGATGTATAAAAAATTGGACATACCGCTGGAGTGGACGACAACAGCTGCTGACGTCAGGGATATGAGTGGCTGGGGCGTTCAACGTATTTACCGCCAAAATACAACCCTTCGTATTCTTCTTGAAGGAACTTCCGGTGCGCATTGGAATGATCGCATTGAGAGAATCATTGCTGTACTCAATCGAGATGCACCAGCGGAGATTGATTCTTTTGAATTGAGCATTGTTGAGCAAGGTTTGGGCTTGAGCGAGCGCATCATCAACCGGCGTGAATGGGTCACGCAGCAATCGCAGTTTTTGCCACCCTCGCAGAGAACCAATCCTTTGCTGGCACAGCCACCCTCGAAGTCGACAGATTCAACCCATGAATTGATTTGGGAGCAGACGCCCTCCATGTTTGGCTTTGCCGTGGTTCCCAGTTGGCAGCAAAACATCGGCGGCCCGGACGGGTTTCTCCTGTTTAGCGCTGGTGTTGCTTTCCCGATGCAACTCAGACTCACAGAAAATCTGTTCATCTCTGGCGCCTTGAGTCTTCACCTGCTAGACAACTACGACAACTTCAAATACACAGGGCCCAGTAATTTACCCCGCGTGAGAACCTACCTGCGTGAGTACATGACGGCGTCTGATGTCAATATTCCTAATTTACAAATCACCCACTTTGGTCAAATCCATGACAACCATTTTTACAGTCTCTATGCAGGCTATTTGGAAACAAGCTACGGCGGGTTAGGGGCAGAGTGGCTCTATCGCCCTTGGCACAGCCCCTTGGCATTTGGTATTGACGTCAATCGTGTACAGCAGCGAGATTTTGATCAACTTTTTGGCTTCAACCATGTCGCAGAACAAACCGGATACCGTGTCACAACTGGACATGCAACGGCCTATTGGGACACAGGTTGGCAATCGACGCATTTGCGTTTGAATGTGGGTCGTTATCTGGCTGGTGATATTGGTGCCACGATTGACTTCAGCAAATACTTTGACAACGGCGTGTCTGTGGGTGCTTGGGTTACCAAAACCAATGTGTCCGCTGAAAAGTTTGGCGAAGGCAGTTTTGACAAGGGCATGTATCTTCGAATACCTTTTGACGTCATGACCACGACCCGCAGCGGAAGTGTGGCCAATTTGGTCTACCAGCCCCTGACCAGGGACGGTGGTGCGCGCTTGAACCGCAGTTTCTCTTTGATCAGTGCCACCTCCGCCCGCAGTGAGCGAGATACGGCATTTACTCCTGCCAACCCTTTTGGTTTAGGACGATAGGGTCATACGCAATGCTTTTTAACTACCCATGAATGATTGTGAAAAATGATAAGGACGCTTTAGATTTTTCTTCATTCAACTGGTTTTTAAAAAAAGCGTTTGTAAATCGCTTAGAAAGTCAAATCCGCGCTCGGTAGGCTTGATGCGCTGCAAGTCACGTTCAAGCCAGCCTTGCTGCTGCGCTTGCTGTAGCGCAGATTCGATGGCCGACAAGGGAAGTCCCGTTCGGTCAGCAAACCAAGCCAAATCAAAGCCCTCTCTCAAGCGCAATGCATTCAGCATGAACTCAAAAGGCAGCTCCGCGCGACCGACATCGTTGCTTTGCGCCTCAGCGGCGTGCGACAGAGCACGCTCCATGTAGAGCTTGGGCTCACGGTGACGCACCATGCGCAAAATACGGTGCGGGAAACTGATCTTGCTGTGGGCCCCTGCACCAAGCCCTACATAGTCACCAAACTGCCAATAGTTGGTGTTGTGCCAACACCGATGCCCCGGCTTTGCAAAGGCTGACACTTCATAGCGTTGCAAACCATGCGCGGCGGTTTGTGCGGTGATGACATCCAACATGTCGTAGGCATCATCCTCTTCGGGCAAATGGCTGGGCGTGTGTTTGGCAAAGTAGGTGTTGGGCTCAATCGTCAAGTGGTAAATCGACAAGTGCGGTGGCTTCAAGGCCAAAGCAGTGCCCAAGTCTTGCTGCAACTGCGCCATGCTTTGCCCGGGCAGCGCATACATCAAGTCGATGTTGAAAGTGTCAAAAGCCAAAGCAGCCTCTTGCACAGCGGCATGGGCCTGTTCAGCGTCATGCACCCGGCCCAAGGCCTGCAAATGGGTGTTGTTGAAACTTTGCACCCCCACGGACAACCGCGTGATACCTGCTGCACGAAACGCATGAAACCGGTCTGTCTCAAACGTGCCCGGGTTGGCTTCCATGGTGATTTCGCAGTCAGGGACGAGTGGCAAGCGAGCCCGCAAATCACTCACCAATCTTGCAATGCCAGCAGCAGAAAACAAACTGGGTGTGCCGCCCCCAATGAAGATGCTGTGCACGGGGCGGCCCCAAATCAGGGGCAGGCTGTGTTCCAAATCAGCACACAGCGCATCCAAGTAGGCGGTCTCAGGCAGGGCTTGCGCATCCGCTTGAATGGGGATGGTGGAACTGTTGCGCCACTCGTGCGAGTTGAAATCGCAATAGGGACATTTCTTCAAGCACCAAGGCAGGTGCACATAAACCGACAAGGGTGGCAAGGCAGGCAAATTCAGGGTGCCGGGGCGCATCAGGTGCGCCAGATCCCAGCTCATGCCAGCCAACGCTCGCGCATCAGGTCGCGCATCAACCGCGAGGATTGACCGCGGTGGCTGAGGCTGTTTTTCTTGTCCTCGGTCATCTGTGCAAAAGTTTCTCCCTCAGAAGGGATGAACATCACAGGATCAAACCCAAAGCCGTTGGTGCCCAGGGGTTCATGGGTGATGTCACCCACCACACGGCCCACGGCGATGAGTGGCTCGGGGTCTTGTGCATAACGCACCGCTACCAAGGTGCTCACCATGGCTGCTCGGCGATGGGTTTGGTTCGCCATCTGTTCCAGTAGCGCTTTACGGTTGTTGTCGTCGCTTTTGAGGTATCCAAATTGGGTACAGTAAAAAGCGGTCTGCACACCAGGCAGGCCGTTGAACGCGTCGACACACAAGCCAGCGTCATCGGCCAATGCTGGCAAGCCGCTGTGGTGACTGGCATGACGCGCTTTGGCCAGGGCGTTTTCCACGAAGGTGAAAAAAGGCTCTTCCGCCTCCGTGATGTTCAACGCAGCTTGGGGAATCAACTGCAAGCCCAATGGGGCAAACATCGCCTGCAGTTCAAGCAACTTGCCTTGGTTGTTGGACGCCAACACGATTTCTTTCACACCAGCACCTCACGTGGCCAAGGCGGCCGTTTGCAAGTCGATCAGCTCACGAATCCCTTTGTCAGCCAGCAACAGCAATTGGTCCATCTCAGCGCGTGTGAATGCTGCGCCTTCGGCGGTGCCTTGCACTTCCACAAAACCGCCTTGGCCAGTCATCACCACGTTCATATCGGTATCACACTCCGAATCTTCCACATATTCCAAGTCCAGCAAAGGCACACCGTGCAACAAGCCCACCGAGATCGCAGCCACCTGTCCTGTGATCGGACTGGCTGTGAGCTTACCGGTTTTCAGCAAGCCATTGACCGCGTCTTGTGCCGCCACAAAAGCCCCTGTGATCGCTGCGGTGCGGGTACCGCCATCGGCTTGCAACACATCGCAGTCCAAAGCGATGGTGCGCTCGCCGAGTTTTTTCAAATCAAACACCGCGCGCAATGAACGTCCAATCAAACGCTGTATTTCTTGTGTTCGGCCGCTTTGCTTGCCCTTGGCTGCTTCACGGTCACTGCGGGTGTGGGTGGCGCGGGGCAGCATGCCGTATTCAGCCGTTACCCAGCCTTCGCCGCTGCCGCGCTTGTGTGGCGGTACTTTTTCTTCGACAGATGCAGTGCACAACACCTGGGTGTTGCCAAACTCGATCAAGACCGAGCCCTCTGCATGGATGGTGAAGTGGCGGGTGATCCGAACCTGTCGCAAAGCATCGTTGGCACGGGTTTGTCTGGATGGAATGGCGTGGGTGGTCATGTCTGGGCCTTGTTCAACTGCCGCGATTGTCGTTCAGCTTGGGGGGTGCATGCCTGAGATAATGCGGTTTTTGATTTGAGAGTGCGATGTCCTTGCAAAGCATGACCGGCTATGCCAGTGCCCAGAACCAACTGGGTGCACACACGCCAACATCGCCTGGCATGCGCCTGGGCATGGAAATCCGATCGGTCAACAGCCGTTTTTTGGATGTGAGCTTTCGTTTGCCAGACGAGTTGCGTGCCCAAGAACCCGCCTTGCGCGAATTGATCAACGGCCATCTCAAACGTGGCAAGGTGGAGTTGCGTGCCCACCTCGAATCCAATCACCATGCTGGCATGGCCGCACCCGATTCCCACTTGCTACAGCAACTGGTGGGGGTGCAAGACCAAGTGCACATGTGGCTGCCGCAAGCCAAACCCTTGTCAGTGGCAGACATCATTCGCTTGTCCAGCGCCCCGCTTGCCTTGGCAGAAGACGTGTCTGCCCAGGTGTTGGTATTGGCCAATACCCTGCTTGAACAACTCTGCCAGGCCCGGCAACGCGAAGGCCAACGACTTGCTCAAGACCTGCTGTCGCGCGCCAAACAACTGCATGTGCTGGCGGACCTGGCCCTGCCTCTGGTACCCCAAACAGTCGAGTTGCAAAAGCAAAAATTTTTAGAGCGATGGCGCGAAGCCTTGGCACTGGCGGACGCTCAAGCCTTGCCAGAAGCGGTGCATGAGCGTGCTTTGGCTGAGGCCGCCAGCTTTGCCATCCGTGCAGACGTGGCAGAAGAGATCACCCGTTTGAAAACCCATCTGGATGAAATCGCACGCTTGCTCAACTTGAAATCGCACAAAGAAGGTGTGGGCAAGCGCCTTGACTTTTTGATTCAGGAGCTGCACCGCGAAGCCAATACCTTGGGCTCCAAATCCAGCGCCATCGAGCTCACACGCATCTCGTTGGACATGAAAGTGCTGATCGAGCAAATGCGTGAACAAGTCCAAAACCTCGAATGATGAATACCTACCCTGGCAATTTGTATGTGGTCGCGGCGCCCAGTGGCGCGGGCAAATCCAGTTTGGTGAAAGCCTTGATGGAGCTTGATGCAGGCGTTCAACACTCGGTATCCCACACCACCCGCGCGCCGCGCGGTCAAGAATTTCACGGCCGTGAATATTTCTTTGTGGACGACCAAGCATTCGACGACATGGTCCGTGACAACGCTTTTTTGGAGTGGGCCCATGTGCACGGTAACCGCTATGGCACATCACGCGCCACCATCGAAGAACGGATTGCCAAGGGTTTGGATGTGATCTTGGAAATCGACTTTCAAGGCGCGATTCAGATCAAGAAAATATTCAGCAACGCGGTGTTGATTTTCATCCTGCCACCGAGCTGGGACGAGTTGCGCGCTCGCTTGCAGCGCAGAGGCGAGGACAGCCCTGATGTCATCGAACTGCGTTTGCAAAACGCCGCACAAGAGATGGCACGAGCCCATGAATTCGACTTCGTTATAATCAACCAACTTTTTGACAAGGCTTTGTTTGACCTCAAAGCCGTCGTCCATTCGCAAAGACTCAAATACGGGTCCCAGCGCAGAAGCAGGTCTGATGTTTTTCAGGCCCTCAACCTCATTTGAAACACCCCGGAGCACCACACCATGGCACGCATCACTGTTGAAGACTGTCTCGAACAAATCCCCAACCGCTTCCAGTTGGTGCTGGCCGCCACCTACCGTGCTCGCATGCTCGCCCAAGGCCACACCGCCAAGATCGAGAGCAAAAACAAGCCTGGCGTCACCGCTTTGCGCGAGATTGCCGCCGGCAAAATCGGTCTGGAAATGCTCAAAAAAGTCCCCGGCTAAAGCCTCCAGCGGATTCAACAGTCCGCTTCAGACCACAAAGCACTCCCTTGGCAGTGCTTTTTTTTCGTCTCCACAGAGCAGACGCTTGCAAAACGCTACAGTTGGGCCATGGCCACCGCTGAAAAAACACCCGTCGATCACAAGGCTGCCAGCAACGCTGCTGCGGCCAGTTTTGCTTCGCTGGTGGCCAAGTTGGAATACCTGGGCGCAGATGGCATAGAACAAGTGCGTCGCGCCTACAAATTCGCAGACGAAGCCCATTTGGGCGTCACCCGACGCAGCGGTGAACCCTACATCACCCACCCTATTGCTGTGGCTTTGCAATGCACCGAATGGAAGCTCGATGTTCATGCCCTGATGGCGGCTTTGCTCCACGACGTGATGGAGGACTGCGGGGTCACCAAAGCAGACTTGCTGGAGAAGTTTGGTGCGACCGTGGCCGAATTGGTCGATGGCCTGACCAAACTCGACAAACTCAGCTTTGACACCAAAGAAGAAGGACAAGTCGAGTCGTTTCGCAAAATGCTGTTGGCCATGGCGCGGGATGTGCGTGTCATCTTGGTCAAACTCGCAGACCGCACCCACAACATGCGCACCATGGAGGCCATGCCGCGTCAACGCTGGCAAGGTATCAGCAGCGAAACCTTGGAGATTTACGCGCCGATCGCTCACCGTTTGGGCTTGAACCAAACCTACCGTGAACTGCAGGATCTGGCATTCAGGCACCTCAAACCGTGGCGCTACCACACGATTGAAAAAGCGGTGCTCAAAGCACGCAGCAGAAGGCGCGATCTGTTGATGAAGTTACAAAAGGAAATTGAGCAGACTTTCAAGCAAAGCGATTTGAATGCCCGGATTTTTGGGCGTGAAAAAACCCTCTACTCGATTTACCAAAAGATGCAGTCCAAACACCTGAGCTTTGCGCAGGTCACCGACATCTACGGCATGCGTATCTTGGTTCCACATGTGATCGATTGCTACACCGGCTTGGGTCTGCTGCATCAGCTTTACAAACCTGTGCCCGGCAAATTCAAGGACCACATCGCAATCGCCAAGGTCAACGGCTACCAGTCTTTGCACACCACTTTGGTGGGGCCAGCGGGCATCAATGTGGAGTTTCAGTTGCGGACCGAAGCCATGCACTTGGTGGCCGAAACAGGTGTCGCAGCACATTGGCTTTACAAAACCCACGAGCACAACGACAAAGCCGAACGCCTGGGTACCCAGTGGCTGCAGTCCTTGCTCGACATCCAAGACGAAACCCGAGATGCGGCTGAGTTTTGGGACCATGTCAAAGTCGACTTGTTTCCAGACGCGGTGTATGTGTTCACGCCCAAGAGCCACATCATGGCTTTGCCTCGTGGCGCGACCGTCATCGACTTTGCGTACGCGGTACACAGCAACCTGGGCGACCATGTCACCTCAGCGCAAATCAATGGTGAAACCGTGCCGCTTCGCACGGAATTGCGCAACGGCGATGTGATCGCTGTGGAAACAGACCCCAGTTCAACACCCAACCCTGCCTGGCTGGGATTTGTACGCACAGGCCGGGCACGCTCGAGGATCAGGCACTACCTCAAAACCCGCGCCCAGTCGGAATCGCAAGACTTGGGAGAAAAATTACTGGCGCAAGCTTTGCGCGCAGAGGGCTTTACCCAACTGCCCGCCTTGGATGCGACACACCGCCATTCATGGGCCAAGTTGCTGCATTTCACCGGCAGCAAGAACCGAAATGAGCTCATGACCGACATTGGCTTGGGCAAGCGTGTGGCCAGCATCGTGGCCAAACGCTTGGTCGGTTTGTTGGCCGATTTGGGCGAACGACCAGACCCCTTGCTGATCAGTCGAGAACGCTTCACCGCGCACGAAACCATTTCACAGGGTGCCGTCGTGGTCGATGGCAGTGACAACGCCTCTGTGCAGTACGGTGCATGCTGTCACCCCTTACCAGGCGACAACATCGTGGGCTATTTGGGGCGTGGAGAAGGTTTGTTGGTGCACACCGCCGAATGTCATGTGGCGCAACGCTTGAAACACAAAGACAGCGAGCGGTTCATTGCGGTGGAATGGTCAGACGAGCCGGTCAGAAGTTTTGAGTCGAGCATCGTGGTGACCGTGCTCAACGGAAAGGGTGTGCTGGCCAGCGTGGCTTCCGCCATTACTTCAGCACAAGCTGACATCAAACTCGTCAGCATGTCTGACGAAGTCAGCGGCCAACAAGCCACGGATTTGCGCTTTTTGATTGCGGTGCAAGATGCCTCGCACCTCGAGAGCGTGTTGGGTGCATTGCAAAGACTGCCATCGGTGAGCAGCGCCAAGCGCACAACCGCGCAGCGTCACGCCTGATAAGCAGTCACTTCAACAGCCAGTGCACCTCTCAGGTTTAGGAGAGGGATGGCGCTGGGTAAGCGACCTGCACCACTTCGATGTCTTGCACGCCCAAAGGCGTTTGCAGCTTCACCAGATCACCTACCCTGGCCTTGAGCAAGGCTCTGGCAATCGGCGACACCCAACTGACTTGTGCTTTCAAACTGTCGGCCTCGTCTATGCCCAAAATCGTGACCGTGCTGGCCTTGCCTTGTGCATCTTCGAAAGTGACGGTTGCCCCAAAAAAAACCTGGTTGTTGCCATGGTGAACGCTTGGGTCAGACACGCTTGCCAACTCCAAACGTTTGGTCAGAAAGCGAATGCGGCGATCGATTTCGCGCAATCGTTTTTTGCCGTAGATGTAGTCGCCGTTTTCAGACCGATCACCATTGCTGGCAGCCCAATGAACAATCTCCACCACTTTGGGGCGCTCTTCATCAATGAGGGACAGCAATTCGGCCCGCATGCTGGCATAGCCTTGGGGTGTCATGTAGTTCTTGGAACCCGCAGGCATGGCGGTTAAGAGGTTTTCCTCGTCGTCGTCTTCTGTAGGGGACTCGCGGGTAAACGCTTTATTCATAAGGTAAAAAAATGGTGCGGCTGGCAGGAATCGAACCCACGACCCCTTGGTTCGTAGCCAAGTACTCTATCCAGCTGAGCTACAGCCGCACTGGCGGGCATCTTAACACGCGAAAAAAATTGGTAGGGCGTCGCGGACTTGAACCGCGGACCAAAGGATTATGAGTCCTCTGCTCTAACCAACTGAGCTAACGCCCCAACCTGAAGCGATTATCCTAGAAGTCTTGTGTGGGATGGCTGTTTGGCAACGCCTGCCATCACATTTGCCTTAGCATCGACAACAAACCATCCACAGAAAGCATTGCCATGTCCATCACCATGTACCACGCCAGCGTGCCTCGCATCGTCAACATGCTCAACAGCTTGAACCATTTGTTAGAGAAAGCCCAACAGCACGTGGAGGCAAAAAAATGGACCGAGTCTGCGCTCACCCAGTTTCGCCTGTACCCGGACATGCTGCCTTTGACCAGGCAAGTCCAAATCGCCACCGACACCGCCAAGGGTGTCGTGGCTCGCTTGGCTGGGGTTGAAAGCCCGGTGTATGCCGATGACGAGCAAACCATTGAAGAACTCAAATCGCGAGTGACCAAAACCATTGCTTATGTGCAGGGTTTCACACCGGCGCAAATAGACGGCACGGAAGACAAGGACATCGTCACCAAGCGCGGCGACAAAGAAACGCACTACAAAGGCATGCAGTTTTTATTGGGCCACGCCATGCCTAATGTGTACTTTCATGTCACCACGGCTTACGCGATCTTGCGTCACAACGGGGTAGAGATTGGCAAAAGGGACTATTTGGGCCAAATCTGAGCTGAGCTTTGTTGATTTCGATTGAATTATGAACAATCAAACACCAGACACGACCGAAGACGAGATCAGTCTGCTTGACATCCTGCGGTTTTTCATCGACAACGTCAGTTCATTAGCAGCCTCTGCTGCCGCTTGCGCTACCTTGGGTCTGGCTTATGTTTTTTTTGTGCCTGCTCAATATGAGGCATCGGCGTCCATTCAAATGGCCATGGTGGCCAATACCCCGGTCGAATCAGCCGATTTACTGGGAGAAAAAATCAAATTGCCTATGTACTTTTCAAGCAAGTCGATCAACAACTGCCAGCAACATGGCGATGTTGCAACGACAGACTCGGATGACAAAGGCTTCTCCAAACGCATCACTTCCTCAGTCAACAAGAAAGCGCCGATCGTGAACTTGCGCGTTCAAATGCCGAGCCCCGAACTCGCCAGCCGTTGCTTGAACGCTTTGATTGAAGACATCCGGGTCAAGCAAGACAAGCTGGCTGAGCCACTGATCAAGCAAAAACGCACTTTACAAGTCACCCTCAATGACAAACTCAAAGCGGCCGAGGTCTTTGCCAGCAGTTTGTCTGCGGAAAAAACCTGATTTCAAGTTCAAAGACGAGAAGTTTTCTGGCACCGTTATATGGTTGCCAATAACCCTCAGCAAAGAAAATGAAATCAAAGAGCTGAGAAACCAAATCGCCGACTTAGATGTGGCATTGAGCGCACCCAACACCCAACCAACCTCCTTGGCTGCTCCTATGTATTCCCCGGCAAAACCTGCGGGCCCATCTCCAGCCTTGATTGTTCTCCTTGCCGTCATGGCTGGGTTTTTCCTTGGTGTCTTGTTTGTGTTTGCTCGCAAGGCTTGGGTGTCAGTCAGATCATCCATGGCTGAACCCCACTGATGCTGCCAAGCTGCGGTTGTATTCACTTGTGACTCAAGGCATTGCTCACCAACTTGGCGGTGATGTCCACGATTTGGATCATGCGGTCATAGGGCATGCGGGTAGGGCCAATCACGCCTAGGGTGCCGACCACTTGGCCGTCGACCTCGTAATTGGCGCTCACCACCGAAAGCTCTTCAAAGGGCACGGTTTGGCTCTCGCCGCCGATGTATATGCGCACGCCCTCGGCCTGCGAGGACATGTCCAACAATCGCATCAGCTGCGCTTTTTGCTCGAACAAATCGAAGGCTCGGCGCAGTTGCCTCATGTCGCTGGAGAAATCAGACACCGACAACAGGTTGCGCTCGCCGCTGATCACCACCTCGTCTTGCGACTGGCTCATGGCCTCCGAGCTCACCTGGACCGCCGCTTGCATCAGGGCTGCAATCTCGCTGCGCAAACTCTCCACCTCGGCTTGCAATCGCTCGCGCACCTGCTCGATACCCATGCCCACGAAATGCGCATTCAGGTAATTGGAGGCTTCGAGCAATTGCGATTGGTTGATGTCGGTGTCGGTAAAGATGACCCGGTTTTGCACATCGCCATCGGGTGAGACGATGATGACCAAGACCCGCTTTTCGGACAAACGCAAAAACTCGATGTGTCGAAACACCGAGCCGCGCCGCGGTGCCATGACCACGCCGACGAAATGGGAGAGGTTGGACAACAGGTTAGCCGCGCTGGCAATGACTTTTTGGGGTTGCTCGGGAACCAAGCTAACGGTGTGAAAGTTCTCCCGATTGACCGTGAGCATGGTGTCAACAAACAACCGGTAACCCTTGGCCGTTGGGATGCGGCCTGCCGAGGTGTGGGGACTGACAATCAGGCCCATTTCTTCCAGGTCAGCCATGACATTGCGCACCGTGGCTGGCGACAATTCGATGCCGTTGACCCGCGACAAAGTGCGCGAGCCCACTGGCTGACCGTCGGCGATGTAGCGCTCGACCAGGGTCTTCATCATCAACTTGGCACGGTCATCCAGCATGGTCATCCTTTTGTCCGATTTTAATGATGTAATTTGCCCATGAACCCGATGTTCCGCCATATTGCCCTGATGGGTAAACACCACCCCAGTGCCCACCCCAGTGCAACAGCAACGGCAAAGCCGATCTTGCTTGCCCTGGCGCACTCGCTTGCGCAGCAAGGCCTGGCGGTATCGATCGAACAGGAAACCGCCGCCCATATCGGTTTGACCGATCTGCCCACCTTGGATCTGGCGGGTGTGGCCCAAACCTGCGACTTGGCCATCGTCCTCGGCGGCGACGGCACCATGCTCGGCTTTGGCCGTCAGCTCGCAGCGCATAACGTGCCACTGATTGGCATCAACCAAGGCCGTTTGGGCTTCATCACCGACATCGCGGTCGACCAGATCGAGGCCACATTGCAACCCATGTTGCATGGTGACTATGAGGAAGACCGCCGCATGTTGATGCATGGCCAGGTTTGGCGCGAAGACGCTTGCGTGTTTGATGCGTTTGCCTTGAACGATGTGGTGGTCAACCGCGGCGCCACCTCAGGCATGGTTGAGTTGCGTGTCACGGTGGACGGGCATTTCGTGGCCAACCAACGTGCCGATGGCCTGATCATCGCCACGCCCACGGGTTCCACCGCCTACGCTTTGTCTGCCGGTGGCCCGATGCTGCAACCCTCCTTGGCCGGTTTGGTGATGGTGCCGATCGCGCCGCACACCCTCTCGAACCGGCCTTTGGTGCTGGCCGACCCGGCCGAAATCGTCATCGAGCTGGTGGCTGGGCGCGACGCCAGTGCCAATTTCGACATGCAATCCTTGTCCACGCTGCACATAGGTGACCAAGTCAAGGTGCGCAAATCACCCCATAACGCGGTCTTTCTTCACCCCCGCGGTTGGAGTTACTTTGACACACTGCGCCAGAAACTGCATTGGAACGAGGGTGGCTCATGAGTTTGTTACGCATTGCCTTGCGCGACTTTGTGATCGTGCGCGAGCTCGCCCTCGATCTGTCGGGCGGCTTCTCGGTGCTGAGCGGCGAAACCGGTGCGGGCAAGTCGATCTTGGTGGATGCTCTGCAGTTGGTCTTGGGTGCCCGCGCGGACGCGAGCCTGGTGCGCGAAGGCGCCAGCCGCACCGAGATCAGCGCTGAATATGCCTTGACCCCCAGCCTGGTGGCTTGGCTGGAAGACAACGGCTTTGAGGCACAAGAGGTGCTGCTGCTCAAGCGCAGCATTGACCTGCAAGGCAAAAGCCGCGCTTGGGTGAATGGCAGTGCGGCCACGGCCACACAACTGCGCGAGATCGGCGATCAGCTGGTCGACATCCACGGGCAACACGCCTGGCAAAGCCTGACCCGCCCGGTGGCGGTGCGCGGCTTGCTCGACGCTTATGCAGGCATTCATACCCAAGCCTTGCAAACACTTTGGACCGATTGGCGGCAAGCGCAGCAAACCTTGGCGCACGCCAAGCAAGCGCAAGACCATTTGCAGCAAGAGCGGGAGCGTTTGAGCTGGCAAATTGCCGAGGTCGACAAGTTGTCGCCACAAGCCAACGAATGGGACGAACTCAATACCCAACACAGCCGCTTGTCGCATGCACAGTCCCTGATCGAGGCAGCGCAGTCCGCACTGCACCACCTGCAAGACGACAGCGCGGGCGCCACGCTGTCTTTGGTCCATGCGCAAAATGCCTTGCAAGACCAAGCCAACATCGAGCCTGAGTTCCAGGCCCTGGCCGACCAACTCGGCTCTGCACTGGCCCAAGCCGAAGACGTGGCCCACAGCGTGCAAGCTTGGCTGCGTCGCGCCGACTTGGACCCCCAAGGCTTGGCCGAACTCGATGCACGCCTGAGCCTGTGGGTGTCCTTGTCCCGTCGCTACAAACGCTCTCCAGAGGAACTGCCCGAGCTCTACCAAGCTTGGCAAACCGAGTTGCAACGCCTGGATGCCGCAGCCGATTTGGCTGCCCTGGAAAGTGCCGAGCAATCCGCGCAAAAGGCATTTCTGACCGAGGCCCGCAAGCTCAGCAAGACCAGGTCAGTGGCGGCACCCAAGTTGGCGGCCAGCATCTCCCAAGCCATGCAAGCACTGGGCATGCAAGGCGGACGCTTCGAGGTCAGCCTTGAGGCCTTGCCTGAGCCCGCCAGCCATGGCTTGGAAGACGTGCAGTTTTTGGTGGCGGGACATGCAGGCAGCACACCCCGCCCGGTGGGCAAAGTGGCTTCCGGTGGCGAGTTGTCGCGCATCGCCTTGGCAATTGCCGTGACCACCAGCCAATTGGGGCAAGCCCAAACCCTGATCTTCGACGAGGTCGACTCGGGCGTGGGCGGTGCTGTGGCCGAGACCGTGGGTCGGCTCATGAAGCAACTCGGACGCGACCGCCAGGTGTTGGCGGTCACGCACCTGCCGCAAGTGGCTGCGTGTGCAGACCACCACTGGGTGGTGTCCAAGCAAAGCGACAAACTAGGCAGCTTCAGCGCAGTTGAAGGCGTGCAAGGCGAGGAACGGGTGCGAGAGATCGCCCGCATGCTGGGCGGCGAGCGCTTGTCCGACACCACGCATGCCCATGCCCGCGAAATGCTGGCCAGCATGGCGACCGGCAAATCCAAAACCAAGGCAAGCAAAGCATGAAACGTGAACTGGTGCTGATCACCGGCATGGCTGGGTCGGGCAAATCGATTGCCATTCATGCTTTAGAAGACGCCGGCTTTTACTGCGTGGACAACCTGCCGCCCGAGTTGTTAATGCCGTTTGTGCAACTCGAAGACCAAAAAGAACAGGCCAAGGTGGCGATTGCCATGGACGTGAGAAGCGCCAATGCTTTGCACCTGGTGCCTGCGCAACTCGCCCAGCTGCGCGCCCAAGAAGTGAATGTCCGCCTGCTGTTTTTGGATGCCAGCACCGACACCTTGGTGCACCGCTTTTCCGAAACGCGGCGCAATCACCCCTTGTCACACGGGTCTGCAGGCGCACACTCAGCCCGCGATTTGGTGGCCGCGATTGAGCTCGAGCGCCAGCTTCTGGCCGACTTGCGCGAAGAGTCTCACATCATCGACACCAGTTTGCTGCGTGCATCCAAACTGCAAAGCTATGTGCATGCCTTGGTGTCCGCCCCCAGCGCGCAGTTGACGCTGATGTTCGAGTCGTTTGCTTTCAAGCGCGGCATCCCGGTGCATGCCGACTTTGTGTTCGATGTGCGGATGTTGCCCAACCCGCACTACGAGCCCGAGCTGCGTGCCTTGACAGGTCGAG
>Ga0247843_1003784_pt1 | contig 23909 bp, 20 predicted proteins | sample LaCruzMarch2017__FD_192420 | JGI IMG/M metagenome (GOLD analysis project Ga0247843, IMG submission 192420) | Freshwater microbial communities from meromictic Lake La Cruz, Castile-La Mancha, Spain - LaCruzMarch2017_8m | ecosystem: Environmental > Aquatic > Freshwater > Lake | place: Spain...
CCATCTCATGTGTTGTTGCCCTTTACAACGTTGATTGATCAAGCTTTCAACGGTAGATTCAGCCAAGTTACTAGTAAAAATAAGTCCCTTATTTTGTCGTTCTCTATAATCGACAATTTTAGCGGTATTATTTTTTATATAAGTTTTTAGTTTTTCCAGGCGTTGTTTGTAAATTTTAGGGCAATCATTAATTAAAGAATCCAACCTTTTAATATATCACCTGTCTGGTGTTTTGTTGCATTTATAGGTACAAGTTTTTTACTTGTGGGCTGATGCGCGTGTATTATCGCGCTCTATAGAATCACTCATTTGAGCCTCTAATACTTGGTTTAAAACGCTTTCAATCAGCTTCGCTAAACCATCAATATTGAAATCCGTCATCTCGAATTTACAGTATTTTACGGACATAACCGTATTGGGGGAGGATTAATACATTCAATTTAAAATCCTGGCAAGATCTCCACAACATCTGCAACCCATTTATTGTTATCGGCTCTAATAATAGTATTCGTGCGGCCATACAATTGGAGATTTAAATGACACCCGGTTATCGAAGCCAACACTTGGTCGCAGTTGACCGAGAAATAGCTCCGATCGGTGGTGTAAATTTTCAAATGATTCTTAGACAACAATTTACCAAAAGGAACAGTGGTTTTTAGCACACCCTCTATTATCTTTTTCGGCAACGCATTAAAGTTTATAGTGATAAAAGCCAATTCAACCACCATAACCTCTTTTTTTCTTTGTGCCAACGGCACATTATTTCTAGCCTTATTATTATCGACAAGCATCAAAATAGCTCGATAATAGGTGTTGTCATGCTGGTTTTTTATAGCATAAATGGTTTGAATTAACGGCGTGCGCTGATAATATTTTTCTATACCTGTGGTCATCAATGGTTGCAGTAATAAGTAATTAAAGGGAGGTAATAAACAATCTTCGCTAACCTTGGTGCTTATTTTGTCCAAATTAGAGAGGCTTTTCATATTGTATTGAATGCTCTTTGATGGGTGAATTTCAGTTAATGATACAGCTTGGGAAATGTTCAAAACAGCTACTACCACATAAAGACAGAGAATTTTGCGAATCATTTTTCCACTATTAAATTGAGGGCCTCTATTTTTAGCATGGATGAATGTGGAGAAGGGCCACGATATAAATTTTTTAGATATTATTTAAACAGCACTTTTTGTATTTTTTACCACTTCTGCATGGGCAATGTTCATTTCTCCCTATTTTAGGAGTATCACGAATAGTATGTGTTGGAATTATTGAAGCAGGTAAACTCTCAAGCCACTTTGGACTTGAAGAAATATCATTTTTGTTAGAGTCTCTAAAACAATGCCAATGTTCCATTTCAGCAATTGTATCCGTAATATATGTATAATAATCAGCAATATATTTTGGCTTGTCATGAGATAAACGTCGTTTTATATCAGTCATATCAATAACAAAGGTGTCAACTCTTTCATCTTGAAAGGCTTGCTGGATTTGGTCGTAAAATGGTTGCGGTAAAAAATCAGAGCAAACCGTTACCAAATCGGTTATCTCCCCATTATCATCAGAAAAAGAAGGATGTGTAAAAAGGTTTTTCATATACCCAATAGTTTCATCAACATCAACTTGGCCTTCGTTGGCAAGGATTACCAAAGATTTTAATGCAGCTTTACGTGACCACTGGTTAATCTCGATATCTTCTATAAGACGCTTAATGGCTAACAAATCACCGTTATATGTTGAAGCAATAAAGCGATGTAAATCCTCAGTGATAGAATCACCAATTAGAAGGTCAATGTCATCTTCAGGTAACCGTGCCAGACGAATCATCGATTCAAAAGCGGTTTTTTCCTGAAATTGTGATAATAAAAAGACCGCAAATAAGTGACCAACAGCATTCTCCTCTAGGCTACTTTTATCTTCAATGGCTTTGTTCAAGCAACTGATTAATTTGGGAGTTATAGCGGATTGTTGGGCAATTGCTGCCTGGACAGCTTCTTTTGGAAAGCCATCGCCTAAGTAAAATAATTTATTCTCAATTTGTTCTATTGTTAGTTTTTCGCTGAATTCTTGCAAGATATGATTAGCCATGGGTTTAAGTCTTGGATAGTGACATGGATAGTTGGAAATTTCGGTGGCAGTTACCACAACCTTGATGGTGATATGGCTCCCCGGACAGGACTCGAACCTGTGACCTAATGATTAACAGTCATCCGCTCTACCGACTGAGCTACCAGGGAATTAGCGCTAATGTTAATGCCTTATTAATGGACCGTCAAGCATTTTTAACAAAATTTTCTAAACGATCCATGGCTTTTTCTAATTGCTGAATACTGGTTGCGAAAGACAGTCGAATACAACCCTCTGTCCCAAAAGCAGAGCCTGGTACAATAGCTAGACCTTGTGTTTCTAATAAGCGCTCAGAAAATTCCAAATCATTTTTCATACCACGTTGTTCGATAATCTTTTGCACGCTTGGGAATAAATAAAATGTGCCATCAGCGGCTACGGTTTCTAGCCCAGGAATATTTTGCAAGCGACTTAAGACATAATCATGACGTTTTTTAAATTCTGCATTCATGCTGGCAACAACAGTTTGATTGCCTGTTAATGCAGCTACGGCTGCTTTCTGGGCAATGGAGCATGGATTTGAGGTTGACTGTGACTGTACAGACTTCATCTGTTCGATAAGTTGTGCGTCACCAGCTGCATATCCAATTCGCCAGCCTGTCATGGCATAGGCTTTGGATACCCCATTTAATACAATGGTTCTTGATTTTAAGCGCGGCTCTGCATTGACAATATTGACAAAAGATCCATTCCATAGAATATGTTCATACATATCATCAGTTGCTACCCATACATTGGGAAACTCCAATAAAACGTGAGCCAAATCTTTAAGCTCTTGTAAACTATAAGCCACACCAGAGGGATTTGAGGGGCTGTTTAGAAAAACAAGCTTGGTTTTAGGGGTGATGGCTTGACGCAATTGCTGAGGGGATATTTTAAAACGCTGTGCAATATTTGTGGAAATAATAACAGGGACCGCATCTGCTAAAAGCACCATATCGGGATAGGAGACCCAGTAAGGCGCTGGAATGATGACTTCATCGCCTGGATTGAGAAGTGCCATACATAAATTATAACAACATTGCTTGCCGCCGGTGCCAACAATAATTTGATTCAAATGATAATCGAGTTGGTTTTCATGGAGAAATTTCTGTTGAATTGCTTTTTTAAGATCCATGATGCCATCTACAGCCGTATATTTGGTAAATCCTGCATGGATTGCGGTAATAGCCGCTTCTTTAATATGCAAAGGTGTATCAAAATCAGGTTCACCAGTACCTAATCCAATAATATCCTTGCCCTCGGCCTTGAGTTTTGCTGCTTTTTCAGCAACTGCTAATGTTGGAGATGGCTTGATTTTTTGCATTCTGGTGGCAAGTGTAATACCCATTTTTTTACTCCTGTGCTATAGTCATCTTTATGAAAGAATTGTTTAAAATTAAATCTGATTTTGTCCCGTCTGGGGATCAACCTCAAGCCATTAAAAAGTTAATGCAAGGCCTTGAAGACGGGCTTTCCCGACAAATATTGTTGGGGGTCACAGGCTCTGGAAAAACCTTTACCATGGCGAATGTGATACAACAGTTACGACGCCCTGCCCTAATCATGGCTCCAAATAAAACGTTGGCAGCTCAGCTTTATAGCGAATTTAAAACATTTTTTCCAGACAATGCTGTTGAATATTTTGTATCCTACTACGACTACTATCAACCGGAAGCATATGTTCCAGCATCTGATACCTTCATTGATAAAGATGCTTCTATCAATGAGCATATTGAACAAATGCGTCTGTCTGCAACCAAAGCTTTAATTGAGCGCGAAGATGCCATTATTGTGGCAACGGTTTCTGCCATTTATGGTTTGGGTGATCCTCGAGCTTATTTGGGTATGGTATTACATCTTTCCTGTAAAGAACAATGCCCGCAACGTAAAATTTTAAAAAGACTGGCTGAAATGCAATACGTGAGGACACCATCCAGTTTGTCTCGTGGTCAATTTCGAGTACATGGTGATATCATTGATATTTTTCCAGCTGATAGTGAAAAGGATGCTATCCGGATAGAGCTATTTGATGATGAGGTGGAAAAAATTACGGTTTTTGATCCTTTGATCGGAACGGTTATTAAAAAATTGCCACGGATAACTATTTTCCCCAAGACCCATTATGTGACGTCAAGAGAACGTATTTTAGAAACTATTGAGCTTGTTAAACAAGAGTTGTGCGAGCGATTGCAGTTTTATGAGAAAAACAATAAATTACTGGAAGCGCAACGCTTACAACAACGCACCGCATTTGATATTGAAATGATGATGGAGCTTGGTTATTGCACAGGTATTGAAAACTATTCTCGTTATTTAGCTGCTCGGGCGCCGAATGAGCCCCCTCCTACCTTGTTTGATTATTTGCCGCCAGAGGCATTGCTGATTATCGATGAGTCTCATGTCACGGTGCCACAAATTACAGGGATGTATCGGGGGGATCGTGCACGTAAAGAGACTTTAGTTGAGTATGGCTTTCGTCTTCCCTCGGCCTTGGATAATCGACCTTTGCGTTTTGAGGAGTTTAATGAGCGAGCCCATCAAACCATCTACATTTCGGCAACACCAGGGCCCTACGAACTAGAGCATGCTGATCAAGTTGCCGAACAAGTGATTCGTCCGACTGGTTTGCTTGATCCGGAAGTTGAAATTCGACCAGCGCTCAATCAAGTCGATGATTTGCTATCAGAAATTCACCTGTCTATTGCCAGCAACCATCGGGTCTTGGTGACGACATTAACCAAAAAAATGTCTGAAGATTTGACGCACTATTTAAAGGAGCAAGGTATTGCCGTTCAATATCTTCACTCGGATATTGATACTATGGAAAGAGTAGAAATAATTCGGGACCTACGAGCAGGCGTTTATGATGTATTGGTTGGGATTAATTTATTAAGAGAAGGTTTAGATATGCCTGAAGTGGCCTTGGTTGCAATATTAGATGCTGATAAAGAGGGTTTTCTTCGCTCCGAGCGTGCTCTGATACAAACGATTGGCCGCGCTGCACGGAATCTTCACGGTAGAGCGATATTGTATGCAGATAGAAAGACCGGCTCGATCGATAAAGCAATTCAAGAAACGCTTCGTCGCCGTGAAAAGCAGGCCAATTATAATCAAATGCATGGTATTACACCTAAAGGGATAGAAAAAGCAGTTCATCATATGATTGAACAAGAACAAATCACCCATCCCAGTGATGTGTTCAATATGAAAGACGTTGAGCTTCAATACCTTGATCAGGCTGTTTTGTCTAAAAAAATTCAAAAGCTAGAAAAAGAAATGACACAACTTGCTCAAAACATGGAGTTTGAAAAAGCAGCTGTCGTGCGCGATCAATTAATGGCTATCAAAAAACATCTAATGGATTAAACTCATGCCCTAATGCGTCTTTGATGGTTGGGTATTGAAATGCAAACCCTGAAGCTAATAATCGTTTTGGATAAATGCGTTGCCCAGATAGCAATAGCTCTTGTCCCATTTGACCAAATAGACATCGCACCAACGATTTTGGCATATTTAACCATAATGGTCGATGTAATACTTTCGCAAGCGTATTGGCAAATTTTTCTTGGGCCACGGGATTGGGCGCAACCAAGTTCATAGGGCCTTGAATATCTGGGTGATCGATTAACCATTGAATCGCATTGACCAGATCATCAATTTGAATCCATGAGATTTGTTGTTCACCACTCCCCACGATTGTTCCTAGTCCCAAATAAAAGGGGATGCCGAGCTTTTTTAACATACCCCTGTTTTTTTGTAATACGACGCCAAATCGCATCCAACAAATGGATAGATTAAGATCGCTGTTTTTCCATACATTTTGCCAAGCAAAAGCCACTTGTTGGGAAAAATTTTGAGGGTGCTGTTCATCTATAATGGTATCTTCATCCATTGCCTTTTCTGAAAAGCCATAATATCCAATGGCATTGGTAGCAAGAATCCTGGGTTTTATTTTCCTGTTTTTTGCCCAGCTCAATAATTGCAAAGCGGTGTCCACTCTAGAGTCAAGTATTTTTGTCTTTACCGATTTACTCCACCGATGGTTAGCAATATTTTCTCCTGATAAGTGAATGATTACATCGACATTTTCAGTAAAATTCGGTAATTCTTCCCACGATAAAAATTGGCAAACTGGAAATTTTTTTTGTAGTAAATTCTTGTCACGTCCAATAAGAATCAATTGATGTATGGATGCTAAAGTTTTCACTAAAGCTTGCCCTATCATGCCTGAGGAACCTGTAATCATGATTTTCATGTTTTTTTTTATCTGAGATGTTCAATACCATCACTTTGACATGGTTGGTACTTTAGAACAAGAACTTTGACAGATGAAAACTTTTTGAATGCCGATTTGAGGAAAAATCCCTTGAAAAATGGTTCTAGTTATTGCAATACTAATTCTGTTTTTACAGAATAGTATTGTTAGTTGATAAAAAAATGAGCTAGTTTTGTAAAAAAATGATATAATTATCAATTCTTGGAGATATCAGATAACATGAAAATCATTGTACTTTTTTTCTGCCTTTTGTTAAATATGCACGCTTTTGCAGGAAGTGCTGCTGTTACAACTTTAGAAGGTAAAGAAATTTCAAGTAAGGAGTTGCAGGGTCGTTGGTTGGTTTTACAATATTGGGCCGATTGGTGTGATATTTGTATGGGTGAAATGCCAGAGTTGCAAGACCTTTATAATCATATTAATAAAAGTAAAGCACGTATGTATTTAGTGAATTTTGATGGATTAAGTCAACGAAAATTGAAAAAATTTTTCCACCAACATCATATTTCTATTCCTAGTTTAAAAGGTGATCCTGCTGGTGCGTATGGTATTCATGGGATTACAGCTCTGCCAGTCATGATTGTTGTAAATCCCCAAGGTAAGGTCCACAAAGTATTATATGGCCCACAATCCTCTAGAAAAATATTACGGATGTTGAAATAAAAAAGCCACCTTAAGGTGGCTTTGTTTATGCATGAGACGTTTTAGAGTCATTAGCGGGTACTACCGTTGAAATGGCATGCTTGTAAACCATTTGCGTCACGGTGCTTTTCAAAAACAAAACATTATTATCGATATTGGCGATGACCCCGTGTAATTTAATCCCATTCATTAAAAATACAGCAACTGTTTCTTGGGATTTTTGTAAACGTTGTAAAAACTCATCTTGTAAATCTACTTGACCAGTCATTTAAGACTCCTTAATTATTATTATTTTTATGTGGTTTTTGGAATCTACTACAATCCTATAGAGTAGCATCTGTTATGATATAAAACATCTCTCATTATTAATTTTATTGTAGTTTAGATGCTTATTAAATAAGCATTTGTAGGCAAGGGACTACTGGGATATAAGAGATGTCTTACAAGTGATTCAGAGATAAATACTAGCGATAAAGATGAGAAAACGATATTCTAATTACTTAGGGATGGTTGTTGATGACATGGATAGTCTGACAGGATGTCACTTTAAGCGATGAACAGAATAGCTGCAAGGATGCAGCATTTTCTGACATTGCTTTTTTTGTTTAGAGAGGAGAGAGAAGTTCCCCCCCCCCTCTTTAAACATCGATAAATCGCGCAGAAAGCGCATTGGATTCAATAAACTCACGACGCGGATCGACTTGATCGCCCATCAATGTTGTAAAGATTTGATCGGCAGCCACCGCATCTTCAATGGTCACTTGTAGCATTCGTCTTGAAAGGGGATCCATAGTGGTTTCCCATAACTGATCGGGATTCATCTCTCCAAGGCCCTTATAGCGTTGAATGTTCTGACCTCGCTTAGCCTCTTCCATCAACCAATGGACCGCTTCTTCGAGACTTTGCACTTCTATCGATTTTTCACCTCGACAAATTTTGGCGCCTTCAGAAATTATACTCAGCAATTCAGCTTTAATCGTGACTAATTCTTTATAATCTTTTCCTAGGAACCATTCTCTTGAAAACATATAAGATGTACGCATGCCGTTTTGTTCATGGTGAATGCACGGATTGTAAATATTGAACTCTAGGTTATGTTCCAGATCAACCACATAGCTTTGCCAAGCTACGCCATTGTTAGCAAAGCCATTTGTTAATTGCTCCACCCAATCTTTCATTTTAGACTGATCGGCAAGATCATCGACGCTTAATAGTGGCATTTGAGAAATTTGCTGTAATACAATTTCAGGGTAATTGAGCTGGTAACGTTGCAATAATTTTTTGTAACGAGTTAGCTTTTTAACCAATCCCTCCAAAGCCAAAGGCATAATAGGTGGCGCGCCAATACTTGGAACTAAGGATGCATTATTTAATGCTTGTTGTAATAGATAGGCGTCCAAGGCATCATCATCCTTTACATATTGCTCTTGCTTACCGTTTTTAACTTTATACAAGGGGGGTTGAGCAATATAGATGTAACCGCGACTTAATAATTCCGGCATTTGTCGATAGAAAAAGGTTAATAGCAAGGTTCGAATGTGTGATCCATCGACGTCAGCATCGGTCATGATAATAATACGGTGATATCGGGTTTTGTCCGGATTGTACTCGCCAGATCCGATGCCACAACCTAAAGCAGTGATTAATGTGGCAACTTCTTGAGAAGCCAGCATTTTATCAAATCGGGCCTTTTCAACATTCAGGATTTTACCTTTCAAAGGTAGAATTGCTTGAAAATGACGATCTCGGCCTTGTTTTGCAGAACCACCCGCAGAATCGCCCTCGACAAGATATAATTCACTTTTTGCAGGGTCTTTTTCACGGCAATCTGCCAGTTTTCCAGGAAGACCTGCAATATCCAAAGCACCTTTGCGCCTCGTCATATCACGTGCACGACGGGCTGCTTCTCGAGCACGTGCCGCTTCAAGCATTTTATTGACAATTGCTTTTGCAATACTGGGATTCTCGAGTAAATAATCGTGAAGTTTATCACCTACAATCGATTCTACGGCAGATTTTACTTCTGAAGAAACAAGCTTGTCTTTCGTTTGAGAGGAGAATTTAGGGTCGCGAACTTTGACGGACAAAACCGCCGTTAATCCTTCACGAGCATCATCACCAATAGTGTCAATTTTTGCTTTTTTTCCAATCCCTTCTTGTTCGATATACGTATTTAAGGTGCGGGTTAAGGCTGCTCTAAAGCCTGCCAAATGAGTGCCCCCATCTTTTTGTGGAATGGTATTGGTAAAACAATAGAAATTTTCTTGATATGAATCATTCCATTGCAATGCAAAGTCTACGTGCACCCCATCTTTTTCACCTGAAGTAGAAAATACTTGGGGAATGATAGGAGTTTTATTTTTATTAAGATGCTCAACGAAGGCGGAAATACCCCCTTCGTAACAGAATTTATCTTCTTTTTCACTTCGCTCGTCTTTCAAATGAATGATTACGCCAGGGTTAAGAAATGACAATTCACGTAATCTTTTAGCTAAAATATCATAATGGAAGACAATGTTTGAAAATACTTCTGGACTGGGTTGAAAATATACCTGTGTGCCTGTTTTATCACTTTGACCCGATTCTGATAAAGGCGCTAAAGGAACACCATCATGATAGGATTGTTGGTATATTTTATTATTTCTAAAAACAGTTAACCGCAACTCAGAAGATAAGGCATTGACGACAGATACACCCACGCCATGCAGTCCACCCGAAACTTGGTAGGAGCTATCATCAAACTTGCCACCGGCATGAAGAATGGTCATAATGACTTCTGCAGCCGAGCGACCCTCTTCTTCATGTATATCTACAGGGATGCCGCGACCGTCATCACAAATGGTCGCCCCATCATCGGCATGGATAGTAACGGTAATATTTTTACAATGCCCTGCTAAAGCCTCGTCAATAGAGTTGTCGACAACTTCAAAGACCATATGATGTAGACCGGTGCCGTCATCGGTATCCCCAATGTACATCCCTGGCCTTTTTCGAACAGCATCTAAGCCTTTTAAAACCTTAATATTACTTGAATCGTAAGTGGTTGTTAGAGTCATTCATATCCTCGAAGTGCTATGCTTTTTCCTGAATTAAGCTTCTAATCATATCAGAAAACGTCTTGCACGGCGAGTATTCTTAGGCGGCATGTCATCACAATTTAAAAATATTTCGTTTCATGCAGAGATAGTCATCTCGCCCCTAAGATTTTCTTTCATATATGTTCGAACATCTTGGATATCTGGATATTTCGATAATAAATACAATAACTTACAATGTGCTGCCTCTGGTGTCATATCAAAAGCGCTTATCATGCCTGCTTTTTGCAATCCGTGCCCTGTTTCGTATTGATCCATTTCGACCTGACCATGTAAGCATTGCGTGCAGTTGACCAAAACAACTCCGTTGCGATGGGCTTGTATTAAAATCTCAATAAACTCAGGTGAGTTGCTTTGAGCATTGCCACTGCCATAGCTTTCTAAAATCAAACCCTCCACAGGTTGATGTAGTATAAATTTAATAACATCGGTTGCAAAACCGGGGAATAAACGAAAATTAGCAATAAAGTGCGGGGATAAAGTTTGAAGTTGTAATTTGTGCTTTGGTTTAGCTAAGCAGAACTCTTTTTTTAATTTAAGATGAATACCTATATCAGCTAGCTTTGGGTAGTTAGGAGAGTCAAATGCAGTCATTGATTGAGCGCTGACTTTACGAGCACGATTACCTCTTAACAAAGTATGGTTGAAATAAATGCACACCTCATACAATTCGGCATGCGCACATAGCCACAAAGAACTTACTAAATTATCTACAGCATCATTTCTAACTTCTGTAAGAGGGATTTGTGAACCGGTGAATATAACTGGTTTACCCAAATTTTCCAACATAAAAGACAATGCAGACGCTGTATATGCCATAGTATCGGTACCATGCAAAACAACAAATCCGTCATATCGATCATAGTTTTTTAAGATATCTAAACCTATTTGATTCCATTCTTTTAATGTCATATTGGATGAATCCAATAAAGGATTGTATTCATGAATCGTATATTCAGGCATATCAGGATGCTGCAAAGCTAATAATTTTGGCAATACGGCTTCTAGGTGACCCAGCAATGGCGCGAAACCTTTTGGGGTTTTGACACTAGAAATTGTTCCACCCGTATTAATGATTAATATTTTTTTTGTATCCATATGGTGACGTGATTTTTCCATTATTAATTATTCCACCTATCTAAAATCATTTCTAGGCGATGACTAATGGATACAGGTGGTAAATAGTTTAATGTATACCCCTGGTCTTCATAAGCCTGAATAATAAGGGTTCCTATTGTTTGGGCTGTCTTGTCATTTTCCAGACGTAAACCATCTCTTACAACAGGCAACCCTTCGCAATAAAAAACCTTTGCATATCGTCTGAATTGAGAAGCACGAATAGCCACCTTGGGATCAAATTGTTGAAATAAGAAATAAGCGATACTGTCAGGTACGGCTCTGTCAAAAAATACTCTTGTATCAACTGATAATAGATGTTCTCTTCGTAAGGTGATGGCTAATATATCTCTTTGAAGCGCAAGGCTGTCTCTAATGTAAAGATGGCTTTGTTCATCGTCTTTAATAAGTTCTCTTGCCACCTCTGGATAAATACTAAAGCCTTTATCAGACAAGGCATTAATTAAACTGGTTTTGCCAGAAGAAGGAGGCCCTGTGATCACTGCCCAGTTGGTGAGTTTCATGATTATCTTGATTAAGGTTGTATACTATAGCTATAGTCGAAAAAAAGAAAAAATCAAATTTTTCTTGATAAAACTGGGCGTATACGCCCAGTTTTTAGAAAATAAACCTCATGTACTACATTTTTGTAGGATTTCCATCTAGATTTTTCATACATTTGTCTTTCGCCATATCATCCGTCATGCTATCGCACATGGTCTTGTTGTCTTCCATGCATTTGGTTTTGGCATCATCAGTCATTGTTGTGCAGTCCACTGGGCCTTTACTCATTACATCATCGGCATATCCACTCACGCTTAGAGATAACAAGCTGAATGTTACAAAAGTTAACAATGTTTTTTTCATAGCTAAGCTCCATTGATTAATAAAAGTAAAATTACTCCCATTTATCATAATACATATTTTTACTATTTACATTTCAAATCAGAAAAATACACAAATTTAGCTTACACTATAAGATATGGGTGAGGAGGGGTCATGAAAATCACATTTTTAGGCGCCACAGGAACTGTAACAGGTTCAAAATATCTCGTTGAAAATGATAAATATAAATTGTTAGTTGATTGTGGTTTATTTCAAGGTTTAAAGGAATTAAGATTAAAAAATTGGGAGCCTTTTTTTTTGGACCCAAAGTCGATTGACGCAGTACTCCTGACTCACGCGCACATCGATCACAGCGGGTGTTTACCATTGCTTGTCAAACAGGGGTTTAAGGGCCCTATTTATACCACACTCGCCACTTATGAACTCTGCAAAATTCTTCTTCCTGACAGTGGATATCTTCATGAGGAAGATGCAAAGCGCGCAAATCAATATCACTATAGCAAGCACTCTCCTGCCCTTCCGTTGTATACTCGAGAAGACGCAATACAATGCTTAAAATATTTCAAAGTAATCAAATTTGACATTGAGGTGTCGTTATTTCCAGACATCCTTGCGTCTTGGAAATATGCTGGCCATATTCTAGGCGCTGCGTATATTGAGTTGCAGGTAGATGCTTATAACGTTACATTTAGTGGGGATATGGGAAGGTTGGAAGATCCTGTCATGAACCCACCCGCATCCCCAGACAATTGTCGCTCACTGATAATAGAGTCTACCTACGGAAATCGACTGCATTCTGTCGAGGATACTTTGCAGATTATTGCATCGACCATCAACGAGGCGGCCAATCACGGCGGTACGATACTTATCCCTGCATTTGCAGTTGGCAGGACTCAAGCGGTGATGTATTACCTTGACAAACTCATGCTCGACCATAAGATTCCAAATATACCAATATATTTAGATAGTCCTATGGCCATCAGTGCCACCCAAATTCTCATTCATCATTTAAGCGAGCATCGCTTAAATGAAAATGAGATTATGCGAATCTATCATAGAGTCACTTATATCAATTCACCTGATGAATCTAAGGCCATAGATGCAATTAAAACCCCGAAAATTATCATCTCAGCCAGTGGCATGATGTCTGGAGGAAGAATTTTACATCACCTTAAATGTTTTGGCCAAGATTCAAAAAACACTATTTTGCTTACAGGGTTTCAGGCGACAGGAACTCGCGGAGCACGGTTGTTAAATCATGAAACCCATTTGAAAATTCATGGAGACATGGTGCCTATGAATGCTAAAGTGGTCTCATTAATGGGGACCTCTGCACATGCGGATTATCAAGAAATCTTGACATGGATAGGGCTATTGAAGAAACGTCCACAGCATATATTTATTACACATGGGGAGCCCCAGGCGGCTTTTGCTTTACAGCAACGTATTTTAGAAAGATTTCACATTCAGGCAGTGATTCCAAAATATCAAGAGAGTTATCAATTATCCTAATGGTTTCACGTGAAACATTAAAAGTGATTCTTCTCGAGACGTAGTTTTTCGAAAATGGCATATTTATCACTAAAATTAAGGTGATTTTTATTTGCGAAAGTCACCATTGCTTCATGATCATAACGGAAAAAAGGATTGATAGCTTTTTCACGTAAAATGCTTGAAGGCAGTGTACATGTGGTTTTTTCTATTAAAATCCTGTTCATATAGTCCATAATCTCCTGATTGTCCGGTTCTACCCACTTAGAAAACGCCAGATTTTTTAATGTATATTCATGCGCGCAGAAGACCAAGGTATCATCAGGCAATGCACGTAATGTCATCAACGAATGAAACAGCTGCTTCATGCTGCCATCAAAGACTCGACCACAGCCTCCTGAAAATAGCGTATCTCCACAAAACAACCATTGATACTTTGTTTCAAAATAACAAATATGTGAGGAGGTATGTCCTGGGGTTTTAAATATTTTAAAATGATACCTACCCAATTGTAGAGACCCTGGAGGCACTGCATGTGTGGGAATGCGGTGGTCCTCAGGTCCATAAACGATCAGTTCTGGATAGGTTTTTTGTAATTGCTCTAATCCACCGATATGATCATCATGATGATGGGTTAATAATACGTGTGAAAGCTTTAAATTTCGTTGTTGTCCAAAGGTTATCACCGGTTTTGCGTCACCAGGGTCAACACAATAAAAATTCTGCTCTGTCGGTTGTGTTATCGCCCAAATATAATTGTCTGCCAATGCTGGAATTGGATAGACCTGTAAATCGCATTGATGTTTCACGTGAAACAATTCCTCCATTCTGAAGAGAAGTACTGCTAGGGGGTTTCACGTGAAACCACCTTCATAATGATTGTAACTGTAACGAAGATGTTTTGGAATGGTTGCGTATCAGAGTGTGACGCACTAAACTATATCTTTTTCTCTAGGATTTTAATGTCAAAAGCGATTTTTTGGTTTAGGCAGGATCTACGCCTCTTCGATAACCCTGCTCTTTATAAGGCTTGTCAAAATCACTCTGAAATCATATTGTTATATATTCAAGATAAGCCTTTAAATAAAGTCAAAAAAACAGCGCAAAGCTGGTGGTTACACCACAGTTTGAAAAAATTATCGGAGTCTTTGCAGGCGCATCAATTATCGCTCACATTAAAAACAGGCCAGGTAGAAGAGATTTTTCAGGAACTTCTCAGTACGAATCAGATAGATGCAGTCTATTGGAATCGATGTTATGAGCCTATGCAAATAGATCGTGACCAAAAATTAAAATCATGGCTGAAACAAAAAAAAGTTCATACGGAATCTTTTAATGGATTTTTGTTGAATGAGCCATGGGAGGTGCTGAATCAGCAGGGTGGACACTATAAAGTATTTACACCTTTTTGGAAACAATGTTTAAAACAAATGAATATCAAACCTGAAGCGCATATTACTCAGTGGCCAAAAGCATTGAACTGTGACGGTGAAAATCTCGAAGATTGGCAATTATTGCCGGAAAATCCCAACTGGGCTCAAGACTTTTCGAGTTATTGGTCGCCAGGAGAAGAGGGTGCCCAGCAAAAGCTGCAAGCGTTTATAAACAATAAACTTTATCATTATAAGGAAGCACGAAACAACCCCGCAGTACAGGCAACGTCATGTTTATCACCCCATCTTCATTTTGGGGAAATAAGCCCTTGGAAAATATACAGAGTGTGTTGCCAATATCAATTACAACACCCTGAACATGACTTAAATACGCAACACTTCATGTCTGAAATGGGTTGGCGAGAGTTTTCCTACTCATTATTATACTATTTCCCAAAACTTACCACTGACAATTTTCGCCCTGAATTCGACCAATTTCCATGGCATCAATATCCTGAGGGGTTGGAGCGATGGAAACATGGGCAAACAGGATATCCAATTGTTGATGCTGGCATGCGAGAGCTTTGGCATACTGGGACGATGCATAATCGAGTGCGCATGATTGTGGCCTCGTTTTTAATCAAAGATTTATTTATAGATTGGAGAGAAGGTGCAAAGTGGTTTGATCTCACATTATTGGATGCCGATATGGCAAGCAACTATGCCAGCTGGCAATGGGTGGCTGGTTCTGGGGCTGATGCAGCGCCATATTTTCGGATTTTCAATCCATGCTTACAAGGGGAGAAATTTGATCCCCAAGGTGCATATGTGAGAACTTGGGTTAAGGAACTCGAATTGGTTCCTAACAAATGGATACACCATCCTTGGGATGCGCCTAGTGGTTCGCTGGGAATTACCTTAGGCCTAGACTATCCACATCCGATAGTGGACCACAATCAGGCGCGCCATAAAGCACTGGCGTATTATCAGAAAATTAAAGGTCAATGACCTTGTCAATTTGACCCTGATTTAAGTAAAACCAACGACTGTCTGCAAAAAAGAGGTTGTGTTTTGCAGTGTCATCCAATGCCGTGATAAAAAACTGACCTTCTGTTTTCTGTAATCGTTGATAGATTTGATTGAGATGCTGTTGATCTAATTCTGCGGATAGATCATCTAACAGATACAGACAGGGTCTATCTAAAAGCTGGGCTTGGGCCAGTTTTAACATCAACAGTATTATTTTTTGTTGACCACGAGACCATTCTATTTTTCCTTTACCATGTGGAGTAAGTAATAACAAATCTGCATGATGAGGACCAGAGTGCGTGTACATCAACTTCCGATCGAGGGGCTCTTGCTGAATCAGCAATTCAGCCAAGTCTAAATTTTTCTGATATTTATCCCAGCCATTAAAATATAAAATTTCACACTGGATATCAGCAATACTAAGAAAAAATGCTTGGAATACGGCATTTAATTGCTTCAAATAACGGCTGCGATAATCAGTAATTTTCTCACTGAGGGTTACAAAAGACTGATTCCAGATCTGCAATGATTCTGGGGAGCCTTTCTGCTTTAAAACAGTATTTCTTTGTAACAAAGCTCTTTTAAATCCCTGCCATACTTGCAGGTACTCTGGGAACGCATAAAACACGCCCCAATCTAATAGGCTTCGACGAATTTGTGAGCTGGCGTCAATAATTTGAAACATGTCCTGATGAAATAGCTGACAAGGTAATAATTGCGTTAATGCGCTCATTCGTTCACAACGCTTATCATTAATATAAACCTTAGTAACTCCCTTATGTGTTTTTTCTAAATTAATAGAGGCATGTTCTGCGGTGGTGGCCTGTATCATTAACGAAGGACGTTCAAATCGAATCAAGGGCGCCATCATGTGTGTACGAAATGATTGTCCACGAGATAGCAGATAAAGAGCTTCTAAGAGCGACGTTTTACCTTGTCCATTTCCGCCCACAAAAACATTGCAACGAGGATGAAAATCCAGTTTAATAGGGTCCAAATTTCGAAAATCTCTTAAGCCAATGGACTGTAAGATCATAATTTCATTGGCATAATAAGATATTGGTAATTTTTATCATTTGAGGATTGAACTGAAATGCTGCTATCGGGTTGACTAAATGACAATTCTATTTGACCATCAGGCAAATGTCCTAGCACATCCAGCAAATAATGGGCATTCACCCCAATTTTCATGACTTCCCCTTGAACATCTGCAGTGACAATTTCCACTGCCTCCTCATCTTCCTGGTTATAAGCACCCAAACGAAGTTCACCTTCTTGCCATGATAAAAGTACGGCTTTAAAACGCTCATTGGCTAAAATCATAGTCCTAACCAAAGCTTTTCGGAGTTGATCTTTATTGACGTATATTCGCTTATCTTGCGCGGGAGGTATAGCTCTTTGATAGGGAGGGAACCGGGCATCAATTAACTTTGAATCCCAATGATATTGGGTTGTCGTTAAGATGATATGGTCTAAATGCAAAGTTAATCGCACCTCGTCGTCATCGACTTGCTGTAAAAGGCGTAATAAATCATTGACACTTTTTCGAGGAAGAATCAAGCGTCGTTCACTAAAAGATTCGGGTAGAGGCATCTGAGAGATTGCCATTCGAAAACCATCCATTCCTACCATCACCAAAAATTCTTTCTCAGCAGAAATCAATAAACCATTTAAAAAGGGGCGAACATCTTGCAGCGCTATCGCAAAGACAGTTGACTGTAAGGATTTTACCAAAGGTAGTCTAGGAATATAACGAAGCTCACCGGTTTCATCCAATTGCCGCATGGGAAACTGTTCGATAGGCAGGGTGGCTAGTTTAAAACTACTACGGCCTTGTTTGATTCTTAGACTGCCATCTTGAAGCAAGAATTGAATTTCAAGCTCATCATCGAGGCAGCGAACAATTTCTAAAAACTTTTTAGCACCAACGGTGGTAGAGCCAGGATCTTGCGTTTCACAAGGTACTTTTGCAGTGGTTTGTATTTCTAAATCACTGCAAGTCATCGTTAGCGTATTGCTATCCCAACGCATGCGAACATTTGCAAGAATGGCTTTGGCCTGCTTGCGTTCAACGACCCCGGCGACCAAGGCTAAGGGTGCTAATAAATCGAGTTTAGTGACCTTCAACATAGATATGATTCAACCTCATGAAGATAATATACGCATTAAATTTTTATGATCTTCAGAAAAATTATTTTCACTTACAACCAATTCTTTTACTTTACGACAGGCATGAATGACCGTGGTATGATCTCTTCCACCAAAATGATCACCAATTTCCGGCAAACTATGGTTGGTCAGTTCCTTGGATAAGGCCATCGCCATTTGTCTTGGACGCGCAATAGAACGGCTGCGACGCTTCGATAATAGGTCAGCAACCTTCACCTTATAATATTCAGCCACTGTTTTTTGGATATTTTCAATCGTAACGAGTTTGTCTTGCAAGGCAAGTAAATCTCTTAATGCTTCATTAACAAATTCGATAGTAATCGCTTTTCCAGTAAAATGGGCATTGGCAATCACTCTTCTTAAGGCACCTTCTAATTCTCTCACATTGGAGCGAATGCGCTTGGCAATAAAAAAGGCAACCTCATAGGGTAAATCAATATGGGAATGTTCAGCCTTGCTCATTAAAATTGCGACGCGTGTTTCTAACTCAGGAGGTTCAACAGCTACAGTCAGCCCCCAACCAAAACGAGATTTCAAGCGCTCTTCAACGCCTTCAATTTCTTTAGGGTAGCGATCGCTGGTTAAAATGATTTGCTGCTGTCCTTCTAATAGCGCATTAAATGTGTGAAAAAACTCTTCTTGTGAACGATCTTTTCCAGCAAAAAACTGAATGTCGTCAATTAATAATGCATTCAAAGAGCGATAGAATCGTTTAAATTCATTAATTGAATTGGTTTGTAAAGCCTTTACCATGTCAGCTACAAAGCGTTCTGAATGTAAATATAAAATCTTAGCATCTGGGGTATGTTTTATAATAGCGTTGCCGATGGCATGCATTAAATGAGTTTTGCCTAAACCTACCCCACCATAAATAAATAATGGATTATAGGCCTCACCAGGCTTTTCTGAGACTTGAAGGGCTGCGGCGCGTGCCAATTGGTTGGTTTTTCCCTCGACAAAAGTATCAAAATCAAACTTTTTATTGAGATAGGTGTTTTTGTTATGTTCCGTTTTTTTCACCATGGGTGCAGAAATTTCATTGCGACCTTCCGTTGGTCGTTCTGGCATGGTCGGTTTTAATTCTGTAAGGGAGGCTGTGGGTGTGATAATGGGCTTTGAGCCCACCTCTAAGAAAACCTTTACGTCTTCAACAGAGCTGTATTGGGTTACAAGTTCCTGAATACGTGTTAGGAAGTTCTTGCGAACCCAGTCGACCACAAAACGGTTAGGGGCTAGTAATATCAATTGTTGTTGCTGCATGGTTGCCTGCAAGGGGCGTAACCATGTATTAAATTGTTGCGCAGGAAATTCGTCTTGCAATACATTTAAACATTTAGACCATAAGCCTTCTAAAACAACTGCATCTGACACCAAATTCCCCTACGACTAAATTTTGAAAAATTGAACATAATTCATTGAAGACAACATACATATGCGGTGATCTTTATTTTATTCTTCACAATAGCATACTTCACTTTTTCTTGCCAGACTTCAGGCAATCCTAAACAGGGGCTGTCCCATTAAAATCATCTTTATATTTTAAGGAATTCTTGATCTTCTTATGTGTTTTAAAATGTGAGAGGAATAAATGAACAAGGAGGTAGTAAAGATCATTTGACACTTATTTTGGAAAATTAGATGATTCCCGCATAGAAAGACATAAGTTATATCCTTTGGCCGAAGTACTTTTTTGAAGTGTTATGTGGCTCAATTTGTGGTGCGGCAAGCACCCATGCAAGAATAGCAATGCATGGGTGCTTGCCGCACTTGACCTGGCGAATGGGTTAAAACATTACAGAAAATAATGAATTCAGTAATTGCTATTGATGGAAAAACTCTTTGTAATAGTATAAATAAGTTGACCGGCACATCAGCAATTCATATGGTAAGTGCGTTCTCAACGGATACAAGATTAGTATTAGCCCGGCAAAAAGTAGATGCAAAATCAAATAAAATAACTGCAATACCCTTGTTGTCCATTATTTGCATGACTATCGGCTGCTGATTAAGTAGGATAGATTGTACTAAATTAGGCTTTCAACACAAAGACGCCAAGAGCTAAAAAATTATTTTATTCCATCACAAAGTTCGAATACGCTAATTTGCACTGGCAACATTTTGTAAATTCTCACTCACGTCTACTGCAGCGTTTGCACAAACTGATCGTTTCGTTAAATGTCTAAAAAAATGATTTTCAAACACCTCTTTTTTTGCCACTTGATTAACTATGCTACCTAAAAGTTCTGCTACTGTATCTTCATCAGAAATTTTTTTTTCAACACCGGCGTCAACTGCATCGTCTTTATAAGATATTTTTTTTAGATGAGTTTTTAACTCTTTATAATCTTTACATTTTGGCAGTCTAGAAAGATAAAAAGGGTGAAAATATTCTGGTTCTAAATCATCTGATGCATGTGTGCTAAGTATAAATAAATTATGATAAATCGTTAAATCTATGGCAAAACCATTCCTTGCAAAAATATAACAGTAATTCAACAATTCGGGACTCATCAATCGATGATCAAACTCTTGACCTGATAAACAATCCTCTAAGAAAAATAAGACTTTGATACAACTTAATGTTTTTGGCCGCTTTTGTGCTTCTAAGCTCATAAAAAATTCATCAAACTTTTCTGATGATAAACAGTCATTAAAATAAAGTTCACTTGAAATCGAATTACGACGGAGGGCTAAGTCAACATCAACGCACACAACATCAGTACCTACTTTTTTAAAATTTGAAATTAATCCACCATCGGCTACAATATTTCCTGTGCGTCGATAAATATCAATTATTGCACGCGCAGTGCTGTTATCAGAAGCACTCATATTTCCCATATATGGCATAAACCATAAATCTCGATTTGGAGAAGGATATGCCGAATAAGTTGGATTTATAGCTTGCCACTTCCTACAGGCTCTAACTGGATCGTTTAAAGGATATTGCTCGTCAGAATGTATAATAGGTTCTTTACAAACCCATTCGGTTGTCCGTCCGTCAATCTCAAATACTTCTTTAGTCAATGAAACTTTATTGTAATTACCTGCCCTCAATTCACTCCACTTAATTTCTCCTGATAAAACTTTTTGAAAAAACTCTAAAAATTTCATAGCATCCTTATACGATTTTAATTTCAAAAAATGAACATTATACATAAAAAAGCATTTTAAGTAAAATTTGTTAAGCAAAATGAATATAAAAAAGCCCGCTTATCATTTAAAAAGGCTCTTGTAAAATTCAACTGGGTAGGTAAGCAGAATTGAGTTTCGCCCTTTCAACCTCGAAGTGCAACACTGGTTATAAATTAGAAAAAAAGCTAGAGTGAGTCACGGAAAGTTGATAGTCTCAAGGTGCGAATCAAGGAGACTATTATGGCAAAAGCCTACCATCACGTGACTCAAGACCTAAGGGTGCGACACGATGTCGCTATACAAACTGTTGCGACAGATAGCCACCTGTACGCAACCTACTGTTCCGTCAGTAGTTTTCTATCCGAACATGCTATCAGAGTAATTTGTTGGTGTGAAGCTTTGGAGACAATGTAACCGCGGAAATCCGTAGGTGAATTCGTGAGGATGAACCGAATCTGCTAGCACAAAAGCGGAGAGGGGCTAGAGATGAGTGGTATGGTTAACGCAATGTGAACTTTTGTTAAACGCCGTGACTTGAAGAGAGCTAAATGTGCTGATAAGCTCTAACCAAAATGGTACTGCAATTTAAGAAAACAGGCTTCTTAGTCCTGTTTTCACGGATATTGTAATTGCCGGCGAAAAAGAAAGAACCTAACCCATTCCGTTTGTGAAGTGGAACGTGGCAACCCCGTATGACTCCCTGCTTGCAGGGACAGTGCATCGCAAGATTCACCTAAGGCTGTGCGGGAACAGGATGTCAGGAAAAGCGAATGCCTTGCTGTAATGACAGGGATATTGATTGAAACATCATCAAACACGAAAGTGAGCCCACGCCTGACTGGTCTTTAAGCGCGAGAAAATTTGAAGAATCAATAGCATGAGGAAAAGCAAATGACGGCAGTAGCAGTATCGCTGACTGGTGCATTCTCAACATCAGCCAAATGGGACTCCATCAACTGGAAAAACACCGAAGCTGAAGTACATCGACTACAAATGCGTATCGCGAAAGCTGTTAGCGAAGGTCGTCATGGCAAGGTCAAAGCACTGCAATGGCTACTGACGCACTCGTTACATGCCAAGCTATTGGCGGTAAAACGAGTTGTACAAAACAAAGGGGGTAAAACTCCCGGCGTTGATAAAATCGTTTGGAAAACACCACAACAAAAGATAGAGGCAGCACGGTCATTAACACGGAAAGGTTACAAAACCCAACCGCTCAAACGGATTTATATTCCCAAAAAGGACGGACGGCAGAGGCCGCTCTCAATTCCAACTATGAAATGCAGAGCAATGCAGAGCAATGCAGGGTTTACACTTGCTAGCCTTGGATCCAATAGCAGAATTTTATGCGGATAAAAACAGCTACGGGTTTCGCCCAAAGCGTTCCACTGCCGATGCACTCGGAGCCTGTTTCATTGCTCTAGCAAGAAAATACTCGCCGCAATGGATCTTCGAGGCAGATATTAAATCCTGTTTTGACAAAATTTCCCATGATTGGCTACGGGAAAATATCCCGATGGATAAAGAAATTCTGAGTAAATGGTTGTCAGCTGGCTATATCGACGATGGCGCCTTCCATCAAACAGAAGTCGGCACTCCACAAGGTGGACTCGCTAGTCCGACACTTCTGGTTCTAACACTAAGCGGATTGGAGCAAACAGTACGGGCCGCAATCAATAGACGACCGGATAAAGTCAATCTCAGCATTTACGCTGACGACTTTATCATAACGGGTGCATCTAAAGAGGTACTAGAATCAAAAGTGAAGCCGGTGGTTGAGTCATTTCTGAAGGAGCGTGGTTTAGAGCTCTCGCAGGAGAAAACAAAGATCACGCACATTGATGAAGGGTTTGACTTTCTCGGCACCAATGTTCGTAAATACAAGGGTAAATGTATTATCAAGCCCTCGAAAAAGAGCGTCAAAAGCTTTTTAGCAAACATCAGAGAAAGTATAAAATCAAACCCAACAGCTAAAACCGAGAACTTGATCCATCTGTTGAATCCAAAAATTCGAGGATGGGCCAACCACTTTCGGTACTGCTGTGCAAAGAAGACGTTTAGCCACATAGATCATCACATCTATAAAACATTGTGGAATTGGTCTTGTCGTCGTCACCCAGGCAAAAGCGTCTCATGGATAAAGAGAAAGTATTTTCGTAATCAAGGACTAAGAAATTGGATTTTCTTCGCTAAGACTGGAAAAGATGATGGCATGGATAATTATGTAGATTTATTTAAAGCAAGCTCGGTCGCTATCAAACGGCATATTAAAATTAAAGCCGAGGCCACACCGTACGACCCACGGTTTACTGAGTACTTCACTAAACGAGAACGTCGTACAAGAACGAGCAGCCCAAAACGAAAACAATCTACTAAGACCGAACCAACCCCAAACGACACATGATAGCTGGGTCATTTGAAAAGGCTTGAGCCGTGTGCGGGGAAACTCGCAAGCACTGGTTCTTAGAGGGCTTCCCTCCAGTAATGGAGGGCGGCTACTCGACTCTCAAATTTATGCATTAAAGTCAATTGGAACTCCACTTAAGCATATTGCAACTGTCGTTGGGAAAGATGTGTCGACGATAAGCCGTGAAATTAAAAGAAACACTGGAGATAGAGGCTATCGCTACA
>Ga0247843_1003787_pt1 | contig 23890 bp, 17 predicted proteins | sample LaCruzMarch2017__FD_192420 | JGI IMG/M metagenome (GOLD analysis project Ga0247843, IMG submission 192420) | Freshwater microbial communities from meromictic Lake La Cruz, Castile-La Mancha, Spain - LaCruzMarch2017_8m | ecosystem: Environmental > Aquatic > Freshwater > Lake | place: Spain...
GCCACCACCTGGATCACCGTCCATCCGCTCTGATCTCCACGCCGCCTCAAGGAAAATCCCTCGCCTCGAACTCCCCCACCCCCGCTCACGATTTTTCTGTCACGAATTTTTGACTGACCCCTTTCTGGGGCGGGCACTCATCAAATGTGGAGTTTCTTGAGCAAGGTGTTCACCTTTTTGAGGTAGAAGGCAGAGGGGTTGAATTTCGAGCCTAACCACTCGCGAAATTCTTCATGGGACTCGTGCGTGCGATCGTTGAGGGCCTCTACCATAACGAAATAGTTCCAGATTCCACCAACATCCTCAGGCGGGCAGGCGTTTTCCCCTTCGAGACAGACTGCCCCTCTGAAGTCCGGTTCGTTCACAATCACCTGCTCCACCGTGATGAGGTGCATCCAACTGTCACCGAAGTCGTATTCGTATTTCATTTTGGAGCCCTTCTTCGGCGCGAGAGCGCGTAGAGTGGACTCACTCTCGTCCTGCATTTCAGATTCAAATACGCCGTCGAATTGATCTAAATTTCCGTAGAACACCTTGTTCACGATAAACTGATGGAGGTGGTAATCGTCCCAACCCATCGCCACTTGGATGACCTCATGGAGATCATCAAGAGTAACGCCGCTGCTGATCTTGACGCGCCGGAAAATGAGGGGATTCGAGTGCTCGAGCTCGATTTTAAGCACATACACAGGCGGAGGAAGAATGGCAACCATGCCCAAAAGACTTGCCCATCGCGTAGAGCAGGTCAATCGTCAAGGCGACGCAAAGAGGGGTCAGGAATTAATTATTGACATTATCTCCTCCACTCACTTTTCCCGTTCCGCATCCTTTTCCAGTTATTCCCGATGTCGCTTGATGCTTCGGCTCATCCCGACTTGTGAAACCCCATTCGCAGTTTCTTGCAGATCCCGTCCGGTTGGGCGTCCCGGTATGCCTTGCGTGCTGTCAACGAGCGCATGGCCCGGTTGGGGAGGAGATCGAGGCGCTCGGTGAGTTCGACGCAGCGTTTGCTCACGGCGGCGCGGGTGACTTTGTGGCGACCGGCAATCGCGCTCATCGAGTTGCCCGAGTAGTATGTCTTCATCGGCAGCGGCTCGAGGCTCATGTGCTCCTGGGCCACCACGGAAAGCGATGCGAGCGATTTCCTGGAGGATTTCGCAGGCCGCGAAAACCGCTGGCTGAGCGGAAGCCGCCCCGGCGGCTCAAAAAAATGGCACCGGTGGCTCGCCTTGAACCGAGTCGATCCGGTGCAGGACGGCCAACTTTTCGCCTGGATATACCAACTGCCTTTCTTGCGCGTCCTCGCCGGAGAGGAACGGCCCATTGAAGCCGAGCAGCCCTGCATGTGGCGCCACAACTTTCCGGACAGCCTCGAAGGTCGAACAACCCAGCACCTCGCCAAGGACATCCCCGGCGGACAAGATGCAACCGGCCCGCACGGCGGGGCTCCAGAGTCCCATGGCATCGGAGAAAATACGGGTGTCGGACTCGCCGCCACGCAGCAAGATGCGACCCGCAGGCAATACTGGCGATTCGCGCAGGCTTCCGGTGGCCGCCAGAAAATTCCGGATCGTGCGGCATCCAAGCTCCATGGCTTCCCTCGACGCGGAATTCTGGCCCGGCAACTCCACCACCACCACAGGCTTTCTGCTCGCCCAGGCCCGCTCGCGCAAAGTGTGCAAGGAACCCTCCGGACGATCTGTCCGCAACCGGATCCATGGAAATCCCGTCGCCTCGATCAATGCGGCATCCCTTTCATGGGCCCAGGCCATCGGACAAAAAAAACGGCTCCACGCATGCAAATCCAAAATGGCGTCGCATCCTTCCAAACACCCGTCCCACACGGCCCGGGTGGTTGCGGAGAGGATCGGATCGGTGGCCTGTCTTCCACCGCCCCAGAGGCGGTCGAGGTTCGATTCGACATCGATGGTCAGCTTCCGATAGCGGCTTTCCTCGGCGGGAAAATCCTGGCGGCCGATGGCCAGGGCCAAGGGATTCAGGGTCGGGAAAAAATGGATTGTTCCGCAGACCAATGAGGGGTCCAGCGCGTTGAACACCGATGCGGTCGCGAGGATTCCAGCCACTTCCCGGCCATGCTGGCCGGCCGTGACAGCGATTTGCGGACCGGACTGCCCACCCGCGAGCACCAGATGCGGCAGCGCCATGCGCCGCACCGCACCGCAGTCGGTTTCCACAAAAAAATCCAACCGGTGTCGGCCGGGGCTGATGTTAGGGAACGGGGAGTTCATTTGGTTTTCAAGGTGGCTGCGGGTGGAACCGGTTTGCCTGGGGCACCCGATCCCTCCAATTTTCCGGACAAGGGATAGAAAGACAAAGTGGCCTCGTCCACAACCAAGTCGCCGGTCTTGGGCATGTCGAAATCCGCCTCGTAGCGCCGCGCGCCGGACAATCGCAGCAGGGCAATCTCCCCGTCCAAATCCGGCCCCAGCGTGAAGGACACCGGCCTGGCGGCGGCCTTGTTTCCCTTCCGCGGCCATGTGGCGAAGCGTCCCTCGCGACCGTTGACAAAAATCTTCACATCGAACGCGGGTTCGGTCCGTGAGCCGCTGTGGCCGAATTTACGGATACCCCAGACGATAGCGATGTGCATCCACTCGCCACTGGGAATGATTGTGCCGCGTGCGCAAACGGCCCTCGGACGCGCCGAGCCGACCGTCGGGATTTCCATTTCCAGAACGCGCTCCTTAGACCACGGGTGGCCTGGCCAACCGGCGCGCTTGGAGTCGCTGACATATTTCAAGGCCCACCCGGGACCTCCGTTTTCAGTTTGCACCGTCATGAGCCTGCGCCGTGTTCCATCCGGTATGGAAAACGAATCCCAAGCCGGCTTGTAGAGAAACTCCAGCGTCCCCTCCTCGAAAGGAAGTTCCGCGCCTTCGATTTTGAGGGTCGATCCGCGCGGGAGCGCGAGGGGTTCGGGAATGTCGATCTCGATCTGATCGCCGGTTCCAGGCAACGACGCGGCGCCCACCGAAAAAAGCGGAGCCGGGCTGTCGAACGAAAACACAGGCGGCACGCCCGCCAACCTCACCGCCCCCTCGTCCACGGGCGAGAAACTCCAGACGCCCCCGGACCCCGGCGGAATCTCGACTTTGCCGGATACCTCCCTCCCCCCAGCGGAAGCGTCTCCAGGCACCCGCAGAATCGCACGGCGCTGGAATTGAATAGAGGCGGCGGATTGCGAATCCGGCACCTTGAAATGGATCGTTGGTGGAGGATCCATCTTTGCGGGAACCGGCTTCCACCATCCGTCCGCATAAAGAACCAACGGGGCTTTTTCACGGAGAAAAACCTGATTTTCCCGGCCCGCCGGAGCGGAAACAAACAAAGTGACCGGCTCGGTGTCTTTGGGAATGCCCAGGATGCTTGCCTCCTTGAACCCGGTGTTCAAAGACACGAGACGCAGGCCGATTTGGGAAACAGTTCCGATCGGGAACAAAGCGGGGGCTTCCAAAAGCCCTGTGCCCGGGAAAAACAATTCCGCGCCGAGCGTTTTTCCAGCATCCTTCCTCACAAGAAATCCCCCGCGGCCTGTGAGGATTTCCGCACCGGCCCACGAGGCGGCGATCTCGCGGTCCGCGTTGGTCCGCTCAATCACCGACAGCGCGTAGGGGATACCTTGAAATCGAAAGACCGCTTCGGCGCTGCTACTCTCGGGAGAAAGCGCCGCTTCCGCCCGCACGGCGTTCCAGAGCCTCATCGCGATCGACGGGTTCTCCCCGTGTTCCCAAAGAAATGCCCCGGAGCGTCCAAGCTCGAATCGAGGGCCGGGCTCGATCGAACGCCACCAATACCGGCTCGTGGCATCGGCCAAGTTGAAATACCGCGCGGTCCCGTGCAATTCCCATCCCTCGATCAGAGCGGAGAGGTCCTCCTGGGTCTTGTAGGTGCTGCTGTCATAGGGCCTGCCCGCCGCCGCCAGGAAAACCGGACTCGCGGGGTCGTAAACCTGATTCAAAATCTCCTCCTGTATGTGGCGCAGGGCCGGATCCCAAGTCAATCCCAGTGCCTGATTGGCGGCCCGGAGCACGGCAAGGATGCGCCAATCCTTGCGATTGGAGGCCCACCATGTTTTGAGCCCCTCGGCGTATTCGAGCACCCCGGCCTTGGCACGCGGGTTTCCGGTCAGAAAATAATCGTAGAGGAACTGGTTGAGATTCGTGTGAGTGCCAAAACCCGGTCGCGTGAAGCCTTCCCAATAAAATGGCAGGCTTGCAAAGGGATCGTCCGAGCCGACCGAGTGGATGTAGAGGCCCTTGATCCGATCTTGCCCGTCCCAGGAGGCCAGGTAACTGTCGAGGTAGGTGCGGTTCGTGCCTTGGGCCATTTCGCGGAATTTCCGTTCGCCAGACCGGAGGTAGAGCAGCCAAAAGGCATTCCGCAGCGTGTAGCTGGCCCGGAACCGTCCCTGCCCTTGGGGGAATTCCCGGGTGTGGTGCGGACCGGCGAAAAAGTCCACAAAGCCGTATTCGCCCAGAAATTCCTGCTCGGAATTCCAGTAATCGAACGCGGAGTCGACAAAGTTTTCCGCCTCGGGAAAACGGCTCCGGTCCCTCGGATACAGCGGACCGGCCACCCGCGAGTCATAAACCCAGCGGGGATCCGCAGTGGCGAAGGCGGGGCGAGCGAAGGAGGTGCCGAGATCGGCGGCGGCAACCCCTGGATCCTCGGACACGATCGGGGAAAGCACGAGAAAATGGGTCTTGGACCACCCCACGGCGTTGGTTTTCAACTTACCCGTGGCCTCGACAAGCTCCGGCTTCAATTTCCCCCCCGCGTTCCAGCGCTTGAGCAGCGTGTCGACACGGAAATCCAATTCCTCGCCGCCCCCGGCATGGAACAGGTCGATCCCGATTGCGGCAGGTGACACATGGAATGCCTTGGGATGCTGCCGCGCGGATTCGGAGCATCCGACGAGAAGCGCGCGATCCGCGCCGATTCCCGCAGCCCAGTCTCCCATTTCGCCGACACGCTCGGATGTAATTTCGTCGCCCTGTTTCATCACCACGCGATCCTCGCCGCCGCCGTATCGGCGGTGGCTGGTTTGGGCAACGAGGGCCCGTCCCCCGTCCAATCCGACCGGGTCAATCGACCCCGCTTCGCCGCGAGGGGCGGCGAACAACGCGTTCCCAGCCTCCCAGCCATCGAATGCAAAGTCCCAGCCCGTCTCGCGGAACCAGACCTCGTTGGTGTCCCGCGTGAGCACAAAATGGTGCGTGATCCGGCACTCGGGCCGTCCGGCGGAGAACTCGAGCCACACGGTAAACCGCGCCAACTCCTCACCGTCGCCAGTGCGATGGATACCGGAGATTTTGAACATCGCCGCTTTCGGCCCCTCGAATTCCGTCTCGATCACCGTGTCCTTGGCGGAGACCAGGCCGAGGCGCCCTTTTTGGTCCACCACATACAATCCCCGTCCTCCCTCGGGAAAAGCCGACACTGGCTTTCCCTGGGCGGCGATGCGATTGATCAACGCACCGCCCGGCTCGATGCGATAGTCCGCCGTGCCGGTCGAGACCTCCACCGCCCCGCCATCCTTGCGAATCCGCAAATCCTCGCCGGGAACCTTCAGCCCCGGATCGCCGACCACCTCCAAGGGGCCGGGCCCAGAAACCACCGCATCGACACGCACCCATTTCACCGCCCCCTCCTCGAACCACCGCGCCACAGGCAGAAATTGGGAGGGCAGGATTTCCCCCGAGGAATTCTTCAGCCGCAAATCCCCCGGATTCCTGCAGGCTCCGGCGGGCAGGGGAATCCCGAAGGTCACCCACTCCGGGGCCGTGCGGCCGCCGGGAATATCCAAAAGAACTTTCGGGCCGCCCGAATCCGACAGCGGCGTTTCGGGTTGAACCGAATACACCATTTCCGCCAAATCCACCGGCTTACCGCCCGCTAGCAGTAGCGCCCGGACCAACCCCGGCCCGGCGGCGCGGGCATCGAAGCGCATCAGCGCCCGGGCTCCGTTCAAAGGAGATTCCACCGAAACGGCAGGGCGTCCACCTCCGGCGGGAACGATTTCCACGCGCCACACCGCTCCCTCGGGAGAAGCTCCCGCGCACTCCAGCAGGACTTCCAGCAGGTTCTCGCCGGGGCGGGCCGAGGAACGCGGCATCGTGGCCCGGATCAAGCCATGGGTTCCCGTGTGAACGGGCGCCAACGCGGCATCGAGCGGCATGGCATTCGCCAGATTGCCATCCAACCACACGGGGTTCGCGAAGGCGGCCAGGGAAGCCAAACAGAGGATCGACGCTGCGAGAAAACTACGGATGGACGATTTCATAGGCAAAGCATTCGGCCATGAATAGACGCACCGTCGCGATGAGGGGATTGGAGGCCGTGGACGCGGGCAGGGCAGGGCCGCTTTTCCAAGCCACCTCCATGCTCGTATGATCGCCCTCCATGGGCGGGCAGTCCGAGAAATCGAATCCCTCGAGATTCTCGGCGGGCATCCGAGAAAAGCCGGGAACGAATTCCCCATCCGCTCGACACAGCGCTACGGAGACATGGCCGCCGGGACAAGTCCGCAGGTTCAGGCGCAACACCGCCCCTTCCGGCACCACTCCGAGCGAAAGAACCAACTCGGCTTCGGTCTCCGCGCGGAATCCGAAAATCCGATCGCGCTTCCAACGCGCGAGATGGATGGCAGATACGGCCCGGCCTTTCATGAAATCCAAGGCGGCAGGACTCCGTTTTCTCTCGCTGTCGAGAAGATGTCCGTGCCCCGCTCCGAAGGCGGTGCAATAGAGCCAGTGCTCGTCGCCGACCACAATCGGGGAGGATGCGGCATAAAAAAAACGGCCGCTCGCGAGACCTTCAGGATGTTCGAGAAAAGGAGTCCTGGAAGACGAAAGCACCCAAGGTTCCCCGGCGGCTTCGCGGTAAAATGGAACCAGCGCCCCAGCCCCGAAAATCGCCGCGCCGGAATTGGAATAGGGGGGAAGGTGATAAAACATCCACGCGAATCCAGCCAACCCCGTGGCCCCCGCGGGCAGGAGCGTGACCCCGTAGAAATCCGCGCTGCGGTAGCCTGCCGCTATCGCGGCCGCATCATCCGCCGCGCCCGGCAGGAGAGCCAGGCGGGGTTGGGTCCAACCGCCGCCTGTGGATTGGGTGTTGAACACGGCCCGCCGCATGACGCCGCCGCGATAGCGGAGGTATTTGCAGGCGATCTCGGCATGGTGGAATCGATCGTCCCACACCGAGGTAATCACATCCCCGCCGGGAAGACACGGCCCGGAGGGCTCCAACTCCCAATTCCAACCGTCCTCCGAGCGCGCGGAGTAATACCCGGGAGATTCCGCCGCCGGGTGGGATCCAAGCGAACGCTTCACACATCCCGTGGCGAAATACCCGAAAGGCGTTCGGGAGACCGATGGCGAGTGAAGGCCAAGATTTGTGAGATTTTCCCCAGAAGATCGTCCGGGCGGCGGCGACTTCACCCAATGAATACCATCCCCGGATTCGGCATGCGCCACATGCGAAAAATCCCGATCCCACCCGTGCCCGCGCGGAGCGGCCTGATACCACATCCGAAAGTGGCCGCCCTCCTGGAGAACGCTTCCATAGCAGGCTGCGCCCGCTCCATCGATTTCGTTATCCGGCATCAACACCGGCTCGGCCTCGATCTCCGCTTTGCCTTGGATCGCGTTTAAACGCCCCCGGCGAAGCAAAATTTCCTGTCGGCTTTCAAAGAGAAGTTCCATAGTAAGATGTCAGTTGGTTTTTTCAGGTTCGATAATCGTGTTTGTGGGATGGGGATTGTTTGTGGAAAATGGCTTACGGGGTTGCACACTCCCATCGACAAATAGAATGTTCGCGTGGCCCCGATGCCGCTCGTAAGGAATTCGTTCAAGCGATTTCTCGTTGATCAGGGTGGTGCTGGATCCAGTCAAAACCTGATTCACATCGGGCTCCTCCTTGTATGCCTTGTTGTCCACCATCATCAGCGTGCGCGACGGGACTTGGACTGCCACAAGGGGAATGGAATTGGAATTGGTGGAAAGCCGGGAATTGAAGGCGTAGCTGAGCTGATCCGACAACCTGTTATAGCGTGGATCGGGATTGATCGTCGAAGCCGGACAATAAAAAGGATAGCGCCCAGATCGTTCGCTTCTATTAGTGGCTATCGTCATATAGGGACTAATTTGGATCGTCCAACGCGGTTTACCGCTTTCGAGAGTGGGAAATCCCCCATGATCCGCCGTGAAAGAATGCACCGCCGCCCCCAAGGTTCTGAGATTCCCCATGCAACCGGCATTCTTGGATGCTGCTATCGCCGATTTGATGGCTGGATAAGCCAAGGCGGCAAGCAAAGCGACGATGGAGACGACCACAAGAATTTCGAGCAAGGTAAACCCCTTGCACTTTGATAGAAACATCCGTGGTTGAAGTGTGAAAAGAAATCCCTTCATCGGAATTTTAACCAGTTTCACCTTGGCGGGGGCGGGTTGTTGTTTCATGAAAATCCTTTGTGGCGCACGGCACCTCCACTTCCCTTCTGGAAAGATGGGATTCCCAAGCGCAAAGATTGACCTGCAGCGATTGGACTCCCTCCTCGAGGGTGGCCAGATGATCCGGCTTGCCCTCGATGGCGTCGAGAAATGCATGGGCCTGTCGCATGAATCCCGCGTCGCGGTGTTCCGCTGGAATGGCCGTCCATGCCCATCCGCTCCCATCGCGGCGGATGATTCCCACTCGGCTTTCGTGGTAATCCAAACGCAAGCTACCCTCGCCCCCGTGCAAAGAAATGGCGCACTCGGTCGGCGGTTGGAATTGATTGCAGGTGAGGGAAGCCGGAATCCCCCCCTCGAGGCGCGCTGTGATGTTCACGGTGTCCTCGACTTCGCGAGTCGAAAGGAAGCGATTTTCCGCATCGCAAAACACCTTTCTCACAGGCCCGGCCAGCCATTCCAGGAGATGGATTTGATGCGTGAGGGCGTCCTGGAGACAACCGCCCCCGGTGGCACGGCTCCGGAAGTAGGTCTTCTCGAATCCCGGCCGCAGGGTGGCGAAATCGTGTCCGGTCACGACCGTGGCGTGCAGGATTTTCCCGGGAAATCCGGAAGCCAAAATCCGCTTCGCCTCCATAGCCACCGGCAGGCAACGGTGAATATAGGCCACGCGGACTGCCACCCCGGCGCGCCCCGTCTCTTGAAGAAGTTCGTGAACGCCATCCAGGCTTGTGGACACGGGTTTTTCGATCAAAACAGGCAACCCCGCCTCCACACAGCGCCGGGCAATGGGAATGTGGGTATGCGCCGGGGTGCAGATCACCGCCCCTGTCCATCCGCCGCGCGCCAAGGCCTCGTCCAAGCTGGATGCCACTTGCACGCCGCACCGCTCCCGCACCCCCTCCGCGATCGCCGGGTTCGGCTCGCAGCCTATCACCCCCGTGCGGCCCGTTTCAGCAAAACACCGCAGATGCCTCTCCCCGATGCTTCCTGTTCCAATGACTAGAATCATGGTTTTTCCATTCCCGCTGCTGTTGCGCGCAAAAACATTTTCATCGGCAAAATCTTAGTGCGCGGTGTAGCCGCCATCCACCGGCAGGTTGGCCCCGGTGATGTAGGCCGAGGCCTCGCTCAAAAGGAAAACTACGGCACCACCCAGGTCCGTGGATTGCCCCATGCGGCCGAGGTGGGTTTGCCGGCTGTGGGCCTCCACAAAGGCCTCCGGTTGACCGGCCAAAAATCCCCCAAGGGAAAGGCAATTCACGCGCACCCCGGCCCGGCCCAGCGAGGCCGCGTGATAGCGCGCGAGGTTGATCATGCCTCCCTTGTGGAAAAAATAATCGGGCGCTCCGGGCGGCTGTCCGGTTCCCTCGTAAAGCGGAGGAAACGGCCCCACCATTCCTTGAAACGATCCAATGTTCACAATGCTCCCGCCGCCGGTGGCAGCCATCGACTCGCCGAAATGCCGGTGCATGAGAAAAAGGCCCGTGCCGTTGACGCGCAGCGATTCCTCCCATTGCCCCGCGGCCCCCTCCGGCCCGTTCATCGTTCGGAGCACGGCGTTGTTCACCAGACCATGCACCCTTCCAAAGCGGGCCTCGAGGCGCGCACGCAAGCCGGTGATCGAGGGATTCGGCATGGACATCCGCCCTGCTAGAACGCAACACGGACGCCACCTCTTCGCACGCCGCGCGGTCGCGGGATGCAATCACCAGCGTGGCCCCGGCCCCGGCGAGATCTGGCTCCAAGCCGCGCCCATACAAACCCGCCCTGCTGGTGAGCAGAACGACCCTTCCTTTCAGATCAAAGCGATCAAGCATGGCCGGCAGTCCTTTCCTCCGGCAGGCCCAGCTCCGGAATCTCAGAGGCCAGCGCGGAAAGCCAGGCGTCGGCGATCAGGCGGTGCCCGGCCGGTGTGGGATGAATTCCATCGTAGGCCCAGAACGGCGCTGGTGCCAGAAGCAGCTTCTCGCGGAACGGCGCGCCGAGTTCGACAAAACAGGCCCCGGCCGCGCGGGTGGACCGGTGGGCCGCCCCGGCCCTCGCCTCGATGTCGGCCATGTGCGCGGGAGTCGCCTGGCCGGTGGGAACAAGAAACGGCTCCATCACAAAAAAACGCGTCCGAGGCATGGCCGCCCTTCCGCGCTCCAACAAGCCAAGCAGGCCGGCCTCGAACGCTTCGACGGAATCCCCGTCGCCATCCTTGAGAACCCGGCGCGTGTCATTGGCCCCCACCCCGAGCGTAACCACATCGGGCATGTGGGCGAGGCAATCCCTCTCCCAGCGCACGGCGACATCCCTGAGCCGGTTGCCGGGAATTCCGCGGTTCACCGGGTCGAGCGGCCGGCCGGGAAACCGCACCATCAAATCGGCCATAACCAGAAAAACCCATCCCATCCCCAACCGCCTTGACGGGCAGGCGTGCTCCTCCACGCGATAGGCATCGATCAAGGAATCCCCGATGAACACCAACTTCATGCCTCCGGAGTTTGACATCAGGGAGACTTTTGCAACTCGAGCCCCGAAAGATTCAAGGCATACGGCTTGCCCGCGATCGCCGAAAAAAAGATGCTCAAATACTCGGCTCCGCCGAAGGGTCTTTCCTCCCAGTATCCGAGGCCGTCCCTTGAAAATTCGTTGCCACCGCCGCTGAGTTGGATGCCGAACGATTCCCCTTCAGCCGCACTCGTGAGGGTGACCCGGACCTTGTCCCCGCTGGTCAAAAACACACCAGTGGGCAGGGTTTGAATTTCCCCGCCGGGAGCGGTGCGAACCCTCAGCCCGATTTCACCGGCCTGCAGGGTGGCATCACCCACGGTTCTTTGCGCACCGTAACAAAAAAGATTCCACCCACTGCGACTGGAAAGCGCCCATTCCGGACGGGCACCGGTGATCACGCCGACCGTAGCCCGGCGGTAAAGAAACGCCGCCGGATTCTCCAGCCAAAGATCGAAAGACAATCGGGTGTCAGAATCCGCATGCCACTCGGAGACTTGCAGCGCACGGGAAAGCGACATCGACTCGGTGGATGTCTCCGAGTCCTCACCACCAACCGCCGTGACACCGATCCGCATTGTGGCCTCGTCCTCCAGAGAGACCGAGAGAGAGTCGGGTTTTTTTTCGTGCACAACCCACTCTCCGGCCCATTGCGACGGCTTGCCTCCAAACACCGCCGCCGCCCCTTTCAAAGGGCGTGTTTGCAAATCGTCCTGAGCTTGGAGGGCTGGGAAAAATGCCAGAGTCAAAAGCGAGGCGATCCCTAGAGGGAACCAGCAGCTCGTCGAAGCGGATAGGGAGGGTTGTTTTTTCATTGGAGCTTTTTTCGGAAATCTGAATCAGTTAATTTTCATACAATGTCAACCGGTTTTTAAAAACCGAATGAGAACCCCATGGAGTCCCACAGCATCAGACTTTAAGAAAAGATAGAAATCTTTAAACCATAACCACTGAAAACGAGCTATAGGGGGAATTTATATGAAATAAATTTTATTTTAAATAAAACTTGTTTTATTTATCCAGGACGCTATCACGAATCGCAGGCTTGAGGGAAATCCTCTATTTGCTCAAAATCTATTTTTTTTAAGCTGAAATTTATTTACGTTTCTAATAATAAAGCTGAATCTTCCTGAACCAAGCTCCATGCAATCACCAGCTTTCCAAACCCAGCCTCCGCTTCCGTTGAGCGAAGGAGCGGTTCCCCCACCCCCACGAGTTGCATTGTTAAAGCCGCTAGCCCATTTTGACGTTAGTCCGTTTTGTGAGGCCGGCGAGACATTGGTTCACAGCACCGCCAAGCCGTTTCGCATCGACCGGGGGTCGGTCGGCTTCTGGTGCGGGCTCAACAAGGCGCAGAGCGGCTTGATGGACCATGCCGCCGGGTCGGATTTGATCTGGTGGACGGGTGGGCTGGACTCTCCCGCCACCCAACGCCTCGCCGTATGGCGCAACTCGATCGAACCGCATCCGCTCACCGGAAAAAACGCCCTGATGATGAAGTTCCCGGCCGGCGGGGGCTTTGTGCCGCCGGATCACCTTCTCTCCGATGGCCGGCCACACCCCGGGGCGGGCACCGGATTTGCCATGTGCCATGTGGTTGCGGTTCCCCTCGAGGTCTTTGAGGACAGCAACCGCGCTGAAAATGGCACTTGGGGGCGCGGCGAGACGGTCTATCGCTGCCTGGAAGTCCGGCAGATCCGGTTCGAGGCGGGGGCGTTCACCATTTCAGAGGCGCGCCGCCACCACTTCGACGAGATGTTCCCCGGTTGGCTGGTTCAGAATGGTCCGCTGGGTTCCGCCGTCGTCGTTGGAAGCGAACTGGTGTGGACCGTCGCCTGCGTGCCCGATCCCAGAGGAGCACTTGACCGATTCGACGCCAAGGGTTCAATCGGCCTCTCGCGTTGGGGGTTCCGGGATGGGGCCTGGAGCATTCACTCGCTCGTTCCGATCGCCGCGGATTTTTGCGGCTACGAACCCTCGATCATCCGCGACAAGAACGGGCGTTTTTCACTCACGGCCCGCATCACCGGTGCGCCAGAATCGTGGGACAAATTCGGCATCCCCGTATGGAATTCCACGGATGGCGGAGCCCACTGGCAAGAAGCCTTCCACGCCGAGAGACACCGCGCGAACTCCCCGGTAACCATCGGAGCCACGGCATCCGGCCGGCCGTTTATTCTCGGCAACCTGATGGTCGGCGGCATGAACCAACGCTCGCTGGGATATTCCCGGGAACTGCTCGCCTTGTGGCTGCTGCGACCGGACGGTTCCGGGTTGGAATCCGCGCAGATCCTCCGGTGCGGACAACTGGATTTCGGTCCGGCTCCCACCCAGCACGGCTGGAAGATCGACCATCCCATCAGCACGGTCGTCGAGGATGCCGACGGGCGGGAGGTTTGCCTGCTCACCTACCGCGTGCAGTCGTCCGACGAGAACAAGCTCAAGGAAGTGGGACGCTCCCCGTTCTCGGGAACCTTTGTTGAGAAACTCCTCATCCCGTGACCCCGACACCCCCTATCCCGCCACAGGGCGGAAAACGACCAAGCCTCCAAGCCCCGGAAATCCCGCCGGGGACGACGGCCAGCACAACACAACCAGAGGGAACACAACAGCCGAGAAAAAAAATGATCAAAGTTATTCAATATGGATTGGGCCCGATCGGAAACCGCTTGACCGAGTATCTTGTGGCGCGACCCGGAGTGCAGATCGTCGGGGCCATCGACAACGACCCGGCGAAGATCGGCAAGGATGTTGGGACGATCGCCGGATTGCCGCCCGTGGGGGTCGAAATCTCGGACAAGGCCGCAGAGATTTTGAAGGGAAGCGGCGGTGAGGTGGTCTTGCTGACCACTTCTTCGAGTCTGGAAAAAGTCGAGCCACAACTCCTCGAAATCCTCCGGCACGGCCTCCCTGTGGTCAGCACCTGCGAGGAATTGTCCTACCCTTGGGAAACCCAACCTGCCCTTTCCGCCCGCCTCGACCAGGCCGCGAAGGAATCCGGCGTGGCCGTGCTCGGCACGGGGGTGAATCCCGGATTCCTCATGGATTTTCTGCCGCTCGCGCTGACTGGCGTCTGCCGAAGGGTCTCGAAAGTCACCGTCGAGCGGATTCAAGACGCGCGCTTCCGCCGGATTCCCTTTCAGAAAAAAATCGGAGCCGGTCTAACCCGCGCGGAGTTTTCCCGCAAGGCGGACGAGGGCACCCTGCGCCATGTGGGCCTCACGGAATCCGTCCAAATGATCGCCGCCGCCCTCGGGTGGAAACTGGACCGCACCGAGGATGTGCTGGAACCGATCGTGGCGGAACACCGCGTCGAGACCCCCGCGATGACCATCGAGGCCGGCGACTGCTTGGGCGTCTGCCAGACCGGACGGGGGCTACGGAACGGCGAGGAGGTCGTCACTCTGGTTTTCAAAGCCGCTATCGGACTCGAAAATCCTAGGGACCGCGTGGTCATCGAGGGCGAACCCGGGATCGATGCGACCATCGCCGGGGGAGTGAACGGCGACATTGCCACCTGCGCCATGGTGGCGAATGCCATTCCCGTGGTGATCAAGGCCCGGCCTGGCCTTCGGAGCATGGCGGACATCGAACCGGTCTCCTGCCGCGCATGATCCGCTAAACCAGCCCGCCACCCATGACACCCGAAGCCAGGCAGCTCGAACTCCTCCATCTGGAGTCCCCCTACCCCGTGATCCGCACGGCTTGGGAAGCGGCGCTGGAGCGCTTGAAGCCGGACCGCAAGAACCTTGAAAGGGGGCTGGAATTGCATGCCGGGGAATTGAGCCTGGACCATTTCGGCTTTCTTCCCGCGATCCACTCACCCGAACTCGAGGCCGCATGGAACGCGCTGCGGGAAGCCCAACTCGGCGGCTCGGAGTTCCACTTCGAGTTGTCGCTCCTGCGCCAGCGTGCGGGCACGCGGACTCCCGAAGCCCTCCGGGAGTTCCTCTACGCGCTGGCGGCCTCCGGCCTCTCGGGCATGATCCAGACGGCGGCGGAGGGCAAGTCGCTGGAGCAGGATCTCAAACGGCTTGCCAGCTTCCGCAGCATCGAGCGGGCCGCGGGCGGCGCGCTCTCGACTTTCGGCAGCGCCGAAGAGTTGGCCGCCCTCCACGCCAAGGGCACCTTCGCCCTCGCCCTCAGCGTGAACGGCCCCCCGCTCACCGCCAACCTCATGGATCCCCGCGATGAGTTCCAATGGCTGGAGACCTGGCACGATCTCGGCGTGCGCTTGATGCATCTCACCTACAACCGGCGCAACCCGGTCGGCGACGGATGCATGGAGGAAACGAACGCCGGCCTGAGCGACCTCGGGCGTGAACTCGTGGCCCGATTGAACCGCCTCGGCATCATCATCGATGTGCCGCACTCGGGGGAGCAAACCTGCTTGGACGCGATCGCAGCCAGCACACGGCCGGTCATGGCCACCCACACGGGCAGAAAATCTTTTTGCAACCACCCCCGCACCAAAAGCGACAAGGTGCTGAAGGCCATCGCCGACTCCGGCGGCCTCGTGGGCGTGGTCGCCCTCCCTTCTCTCCTCGGCGGCGAGGGAAGCCTCACCACGCTCCTCGACGCCGTGGAGGACATGGTGGCATTGATCGGTTCGGAGCATGTTGCCATTTCCACGGACTACGCCCACAAGAGCCCCAGCCCGCCAGAGTATTCGCACGGGTCGCTTCGCGGCGCGGAATACAACCCCTCCTGGTGGGGCATCTGGAAACCCGGCGGCGCGCAGGGCAGCAAATCCACCGAGCATTTCGGGGGCAGCCTCCAATGGACGAACTGGCCACTCTTCACCGTCGGGCTGGCAACACGGGGATTTTCCGACGACGCCATCAAAAACATCCTCGGCGCAAATTTCCAGCGCGTGCTCGCGGCAAACGCCCCCGCACCCACCGAGTCCCTCCCTTAATAACGATTCATGAATACCGCACCCATCGTATCCGAAAACGAAACACCCGCCATCCTGGGCGGCCCCAAAACCAAGCTCGGCCCGTGGCCGAAGCGCCGCCTCTTCGGCGAGGAGGAGAAGGCGGCTGTGATGGATCTCTTCGACCGCTGCCTCCGCAACTCCGACCCGATCGGATATAGCGGCCCGGAGGAGAGAGCCTATTGCGAAGAGTTTTCTGCATTGCTCGGCGGAGGCTTCGCCGATGGCGTCAACTCGGGAACCAACGCGCTCTTCGTGGCACTGGCCGCACTCGACCTGCCGCCCTACTCGGAAGTCATCGTGCCCCCGATCACCGATGCGGGCGGCGCGATGCCCGTGGCCATTTTGAATGGCATCCCGGTGCCCGCCGACTGCGCGCCGGGAGGCTTCAACGCTGGGCCCGCCGAGATCGAGGCCAGGATCACCCCGCGCACCCGCGCGATCATAGTGATGCACGCTGCGGGACTGCCCGTGGACATGGATGGTGTGCTCGAGGTCGCCCGACGACACAACCTGCCGGTAGTCGAGGACTGTGCACAAGCTCACGGATCGACCTACAAGGGTCGCCCGGTCGGCACCTTCGGCGACACCGCCGCCTTCTCGACGATGTTCGGAAAAACCCACGCGTTCGGTGGGCAAGGCGGCGTGGTGTTCACAAAGGATGAAACCCGCTGGCAACGCATCCGCGAACTCGCCGACCGCGGCAAACCCTGTGGGCGCGCGCCCGGAGTCCGGAATGTGGTGGCCACGCTCAATTTCAATACCGATGAACTGCATTGCGTCATCGGCCGCGCCCAGTTGAAAAAATTGCCCGCGATGATGCGCCGTCGCCGCGAGATCGGGAACCGCATCGCGACCGCCTGCCGGGGACTCGAGGCCATCCGCATGGTGGAAGGAATCCCGGGATCTGATCCCGTTTACTGGTTCGTGGTTTTCAAATATCCCCAAGATCGTTTCCGTGTCGGCAAGGCCGAATTCGTGACCGCCCTGCAGGCCGAGGGAATCCCGTTCGAGGCGGACTACAATTTCCTGCCCATGCAATACGAGTGGGCCAGGAACCGGCACTGCCTCGGCACCTCGGGCCATCCGTGGAATTCCCCCCAATACACCGGCGATCCCGCCACGCCCTACCCCACTCCGGTCGCCGAGGAAATGATCCGCACCCACTTCCGCCTGCCCATCAACGAGGGAATCGATGACGAAACCGTCGAACAGGTCATCCGCGCCCTCGGAAAAATCGAAAGGCACTTCCTGTGACCGCGGACTGCAGCGGCAAAATGGCATCCGGCAAGTCGGGCCGCTTATTCAGGCCGGAACGCCTTCCGCCGTCGGTCGGAGCATCCATCCCCCAACCCATTTTCCGGTCAAACAAATCCCAATGAAAAAACACCCCTCAGGCTTCACACTCGTGGAGTTGCTCACCGTCGTTGCCATTCTGGCGGTTCTGGCCGCCATCGCCTTTCCCTTCCGCTCGGGGAGCCATGCAGCGGGCGGCAGCCGCCAAGTGCATCGGCAACCTGCGCGCCATGGGCGCGGCGGCGCACTCCTACGCCGCAGAAAACGGTGGAAGGCTTCCGCGAAGGATTCAATCCTCCGACTCCTCTGGCACTGTCAACAATTACTCAGGCGGGCAATGGTTTGCCCAGATCGCCCCATATTTGGGAGTGGATGTGTTGGCAAAAGGCAACTTCGCCACCGTTTTTGTGTGCCCAGGCGCAAAACGCTTCCCGGATTCGAAGTGGCCATTGAGTCAAAACAACAGTTACGGCTTGAACAGGCGTATTCCGGATCGACCACTCGTCTCGATCAGCAATTTGAGTTCTTTGGTTTTAATTGCCGATCGACAACTTACCGCAGAAAGCAACGAGAACTACCTCACGGCCGGCGGTGCCAACAATGCGCTCTTCATTGACGAGCGGGAAGGCCCCACAGCCTTGCTGCCCTACGATCGCCATGGCGGGTTCATCAACATTCTCTTTGCCGACGGGCATGTCGCCCCACGGGCGAAGATCGGAAGAACCGGCACGGGCTTCCAACCGAATCATCCCCGCGGCGCGCGCTTCATCATCGACGGCCCCACCGCCCCGGCGGAGTAATACCAGGCGGAGTAATACCATTCGCCGACAGCTTTTGAACTCAGTATGAGGAGAGGCTGACTTCACGCGAAGGTCTCGGGGAGCGCGCCCGCCCTTGGGCGCACCGCCACGCGCCCTCGCGAGGCGATTTGAAAAAAATCCGGCCATGAGCCGCTAGAAATTCCCCATGTCGGGCGCGGGGCGCACCTGCGGCACCCGAGCTCAGTGGAGAAAAAAGCAGGATTCCACGGACAGGCGGCGGGCACGCTCCCCAGGACCGGGCGCTACCGTGCCAATTTCCAAAAGTCCAAACACAAACGGACTTCAGTATAAGTTCCCAGAAATCACTCCGGGATTCATCACGCGGCCACATTTTTTAGGGGAATTCCGGCACGAACCCCTGAGCTCATGCCGCCGTGTTCATGCCGTTTTGCGGCTTGCGGCGGCGGTCTTTTTGCCTCTGCGCCACATAACCATCCCTGCGATCCCCGCCACAGCCAGCAGGGCCCAGGTCGAGGGCTCCGGCACCACTCCGAGCATGTTGCTGGTATTTGTGAAGGTGTAGTCGAACCCTCCGGCCGAACCACCGAAGTTGCCGGCTCCCAGATCGGACAACAGGACTCCGCCGACCGTGATGGATCCAAAGGAGCCTGTGATGTTGGTCCCGGAGAAAACCGCATAATTCCCGGCCGTGGGATTCGAGAGGGTGAACTCCATGTTTCCCGATTTGACAAGGCTGGTGGTGCCGGAAGAAATGCTCGAAAAGCCCGCCTCCCCGCCCGCGAGATTGGCGACAAGAGTCATGGCAACAGGAGCGAAGGATCCGCTGCCCGAGAGGATGGCCCCGGAGTTCAAAACGAGATCCGTGCTCACCGGCAACACGGTGTTGTTGGAAACCAATTGCGCTCCAGTGGCAACCTCGGCCCGGGAGGAGGAGTTGATCGACCCGGAGGATCCCAGAATCAAACTGCCGGCGGAGACAATGGTGGCCCCGGTGTAGGTGTTGGTGGCGTTGAGGGTGAGAGCCGAAGTGGCGCTGTTCTGGACAACATCTGTGACGTTTGTGCCGATCACCGCGGAGATCAAAACATTGCCCGTGCCGGTGCCGGTATTGGAAATGCGGCCCGTATGGTTTGCCGAGGCAGTGGAAATCGTGATGCCGTTGGCCGTGGCCCCGTCATTGGCCAGCGTGAGGTTGCCTGTGCCGGTGATGCCGCTCGAGAGCGTTCCAACGGCGCTGGCGGTCGAACGAATGGCGGAATTTCCGGCTACGGTGGTAGCTCCCAAAGTGTAGGCGCGGGATCCCGCGAGGGTGAGTTCGCTTCCAAGTAAATTCAAGCTTCCCAAGGTCAGACCCGCATTGGTGGCATCGACGGTGGAGTTGGCTCCCACGCTGGTGGACCCGAAGACCAGAGTAGGTGCCGAAGTGAAATTCGCGATCGTGGGAGCAAGGGTGCCGCCTGACAGCAGAAGCGAGCCCATGGTGAAAGTTCTAGTAGTAGAACTAACTGTTCTGTCTAAAACTACGGAACCACTTCTAAATTCGAGATTGCCCCCGAAATCAGTATTGACTGTGCTTGCAAGGCGAAGAGTGCCGTCGTTCAGCAGAATGAATTGATCAGGCGTTCCTGCCCCACCGCTCTTGAATGCGCCTGCCAAGGAACCACGCAGTTCACCACCACTATTAACCGTCACCGTGGTGGCATTGGCCGTTGCAGCGGAGGCAAGCGCCCCGGCGATGTCGGACCGTAAGGTTCCCGAGTTGATAACGATGCCCGTGCCGACTGAAAGGCTGGAAGCGGCCGTGGCCAGCGTGAGGGTGCCGTTCCCCGTCTTTGTCAGCGTGTGCCCGGTGCCGTCGTCCGAGAGCGCGCCCAATCGCAAGGTGGTGGAAGTGTCCGCTGCTGCGGGGTTGACGACATTCAGTGTGGCATTCCCGTTCAGGGTCACAGCACCGGTGGTGAGTTGGGCCGTGCCGCTGGTGACATTCCCACCTCCTTGGACGGTAAGAACCCGGTCGCCACCCAAAGTCGCGGCTCCGATCGTGTGGGTGACGCCCGCTCCGGAGGCGGCGGGATTGATCAGGATCGTTCCGTTGCCGGTGGAGGCGTTGAGGGAATTGGTGAAGGTCGTCGCGGCGCGCTCCAGATTGATCGTCCCCATGCCGGATGCCCCAAAAGAGGCTGTATTGCCCCCAACGCCCAACGATGACCCGGCAAGGGCCGTGACCGTGCCGGTTTGGATGATAAAGCCACCCGAGAAGTTCATCGTCGCTGCAATGGCGAGGGTTCCATTTCCGAGCTTTTCCACCGATCCGGTGCTGGCCGCCGCCGAACCGCTAATCGTCAGCACGGTTCCTGCATTGGTGACATCGATCGCACTCGCGGTTCCATCCGCTGCGGTGAACCTGCGATCGGTGGAGGCATTGGCGCCGGTGTAGCGTAGCGTGCCTCCGGCGAGAACAAGGTTCGATGCGGTAACCGCCGAAGCTCCGATGCCGCTGGCATTGCCGCCATTGGCGATACTTGAGATGCTTAACACACCTTCGTTGATGCGAGTAACCCCGGTGTAGGTATTCGCTCCTGCGAGCACCAAGGTTCCGAAGCCGTTTTTAACAACCCCCCCAGAGCCGGCAATCACACCGGAGAAAGTTCCAGAGCCCGTTTCGGCAACCGTGAGTAATCTGCTGGAGGAAATGGTTACCAAACCACCAGAGGCTCCACCGCCTTGGAGCGAGCCGATTGTTTCGCTGGCAGTCACATTGAAGCCAACTCCAGCGGCATCGGCAAGAATGACCGCCCCGTTATCTGCAATCGCATTTCCGCCGCTGATGGTCAGGTTCCCGGCATTGATTCCCAGGGCACCCGTGAAAGTGTTCGCTCCGGAAAGGGCCAGCGTGCCCGCGCCGTTTTTCACAATGCCCCGGGCATTTCCACCATCTCCAATGGATCCTGCAACTGTGAGAGTGCTGGCTTGCACATCGAGAGTGATATTCCCACCAAGAGACACAGATCCGGTGCCTAGGTCGAGGGTCGATGCACCAGCGAATGCAAAGCCTCCATTCCAAGCCTGAGCGTTGTTGTTTGTTGTCACGCGATTCCCGGAAACATCAATAACACCACCCGTGATCGTTAGAGTGCCAGTGCCCAGCGCGGCATTAGTCGCCATGAGCAGCGTGCCGGATTCCAAGGTGATGCCGCCACTAAAGGTGTTCGCTCCAGAGAGGGTCAACCTATCACCTCCCCTCTTTGTGAAACCAAAGCCGCCATCAAGCACTCCCGAGAGAGTGACTGCACTGACAGTATCCAGCGAGCTGTCCGCCACGAGGGTGCCAGAGCCGCTGAATGTCACTGCGCCGGTATTGGTGGCGTCACCCAGTAAAATATTACCGCCCAACTGAAAGGCGTTTGTTAAGGACCGACTAGCTGTGCTGCTGGAGGCTATTGTGCCGGAGTTCAGCGTGACGGTGCCGGTGCCTAGGGCGTTACTAAGAGCAAGGTGCACCGTGCCATTATTGAGAATAAAGCCTCCAGAAAAGGTCTTTGCCGATGACATAAGCAAAATCCCACTGCCTGTCTTGGTCAGCGAGTAGGCTCCAGCCACATCATGGCTCATCGAGACTGCCGAAATAGCTTCAATGGTTGAATTCCCCAGCAAGGTGAGCGATTTGGCGGTATCGTTAAAATTAATGGTTCCGGTGTTGGTGGCATTGCCCAATGAAACCGTTCCGGTGAGTGTGGCGTTTCCGCGGATGTTTCGAGAGGATGTAGTATTACTTTCAATTCTCGTGCCTCCGCTAATATTAAGGGTTGAGTTCGCGGACATCGAAGTGGATGTAACAGCCAGAACCAATCGCCCGGCCATCAGGTCAATGGAGCCGGACGAAGTATTGTTCGCACTGATCGAAACCCCTCCACCGTTGATATTGTTGATTTTTAGTCCAATTTGTCCACTGCCGTCGGAAAGGGTGCCGGAGAAAGAGACCAACCCGCTTCCCGTTCCACCTATTTCGATGGTTTTCAAACCGGCGGTAGAAGCGGTGATGTTGCCGGAAAGTGATTGCTGGCTGGCGGAATTGTTGGAAATCACGAGATCCGAAGCCAAGGAGATCGGAGCGGTGATTGAATTTGCCAGACCGGTGGAGGTGAACGTCAATTGCGAGGCGTTGCCGAGGTTCTGGAAAACGAGCCCTGCCCCGCCTGAAGCCGCCAGAACATAGCCATCGGTGCCATTTGAATCTCCGATGGTCAACTGACCCACCGTTCTCGAAGTGGTGTCGATCGTGACGGTGCGAGTGGTCACAATATTGTTAGTGATATTAACAATCGCGCCATCCCCACCAGGCACAGAGGGATTGGAGGACCAGTTCGTGGCCAATGACCAGTTGCCTGAGGTAGTAACATTCCAATTCCCATCTTGCGCCGCGAGACGAAGCGCGGAAATCAGGAACAATGTGACCGGGAGAATTTTTTTGAGTTTCATGGTGATATTAGGGGCTGTGTTGTTTTTTATTAGTCTTTGACAAATTCAAAAGAGGGCAAGGGATTTTTTGTTATTCCGAAATCGCATTGCCGACCTTCAAGATGACCTCCGCAAGATCGAATTCCGCAGTATTCAAATCGGAGACACGGTTTTTGAAAGCCACCCCGCCAATTTCGCCGACAGGAGATTTCAGGGAAATTCCCGATTCCTCGAAAACCGGAGTCCCGTCGGGTTGGGACAAGCGAAGAGACATGGTGGACTCCGCAGGTTGCAGGGCTGCCTTGAGTCGATACCAAACTCCGGAATCCAATATCACGGGTGTTGCCGTGTAACCTCCTTCTCCAGCCTTAAGGTCTGGTCTCCAATAGCGGAATTCAAGTTGCCCGGAGGTTGGATTGTTTCTAACCCGGAAGATGGAAAGAAAGTTGGTGTTGCCCGGAATCTTGGGGAACTCGAGATCGATGGGGCCGAAAATCCAATCGGAGGGAGCGCTATCGGCTTTCATACGGAAACGCACCTCGAGGGAAAACGGTTCGCCGGACTTCGGGGGCTGTTCAAGCAACCGGTAGAGTAGCCAGGATCCTAGGCTGCTTTCGGAGGTGCCCTCGCGCACGGCGAGGAAGCTTTCCCCCGAATCGGCTTTTTCAATCATCGCTGCGCCACCGCCACCTTTCAGAGGTTGAAAATACCAATTCCCCGGAGCGTTTCCGACCACGGCAGGCAAAGCCTCTCCGGCGGAGTAGGACTGAAAGTCCTCCTTGAGCAGCGGCTCTGCGGCCACAACCGACAGGATCGGGGCAAACGAGGCGAGGATCGGGAGTATCTTTTGTTTGATCATGGTTTTTTCAATGTTTGTTGAGGGATTTGAAAAAAATGACCGCCGCGAGACCCATCCCCATGGGGTTCGCGGCGGTTGGGGTTTGTCCCCAAATTTTGAAAAAGGCCGCGAGCGAAAGCCGAGCGGGCGCTGGAGAAGAGGGCGATGAAAGCAAGAATGGCGGCGGCGGCCCAGGTTTCGGGTTCGGGAACCGGAATCACCTCGTTGTTGAATGATCCGCCTGCGAGTTGGTAGCCGGTGCCCAAAAAGCTATTTGTGTCAATTCCACTGTAGAAGCTGATTTTTTGGAGTTCGCCCCCCGTGAGCGTGCGGTCGATGTAGAACTGGTCGGTGTTGTTGCCGTCTCCCCCACCCCACAGCGTGGTGCCGGTCCAGTTGTAGATGCTGAGGTTGTAAATCCCCATCGCTAGGTCGCTGAAATGCAGGACCACGCTGCCCGCGCCGAGGTCGATGAGGGAATCCTGGTTGAGCGTGAGGGAACCGGCGGTGCCGTTGTAGGTGCCGGAGAAAACCAAACTCGCCGCCGTGCCGTTCCCGGTGGCGGTGCTGGCGAGGGTGAGGTTTTTTCCGTTGATGGCGTCATCGGCGC
>Ga0247843_1003788_pt1 | contig 23885 bp, 11 predicted proteins | sample LaCruzMarch2017__FD_192420 | JGI IMG/M metagenome (GOLD analysis project Ga0247843, IMG submission 192420) | Freshwater microbial communities from meromictic Lake La Cruz, Castile-La Mancha, Spain - LaCruzMarch2017_8m | ecosystem: Environmental > Aquatic > Freshwater > Lake | place: Spain...
TCAAACTTACGGGTGCCATAGGACAGGAGTCGCGGGGTCACACCAAGCCGATAGAAGCTCACGGCCATCGTTGTTATCGGATGATAGGTCGTTGATGGCGATCGCGGCGTTGGATTCTTTGCTGCTGCTCATGAGACGACGCAAGCCTGAAGCTGAAGCGTAAACAGAGGCATTCATCGATGAAACAGCTAGGACGAAGTAAGTGATGGCGAGCTTCATGGTGATGATGATGAAGGATCAAGTGATTGAGATGATGCAATGCGGAGGCTTGAAAAATAATGACGCGTTGACGAGCCGAGGAGGAGATCGATGTGGTGTTGCGGCACAGCATTCAGGATTCTCGCCCAAAGAAGTTCGTTTGTTTCAGCCCCCCCATCTTCATTTGTTTAAGCCCCCTCGACTTCTTGTCAAGCCCCAGCTTGGTCCCTGCATGCAAGAAAGTTAGTGCCTTCGCTACACAGGTTGGCACAACTCCACCCAAAGCCACGTTCCCGCCCATCCTCCGAAAACTCATGAACTAACAAAATACAAAAAACTCCGACATGACGGCAACAAAGTCGTCCCTTTGCCGTCGCCTCTTGGGTTATTCGACGTCACGTACTGCTTCCCTTCTTTGGCGACATACTCGGCGGCGTCGGGTTGATCATTTTCATCATCGATATTATTTTGGTGGTGCTGCTGCTGGGGAGGGAGAGTCGCTCTTGAGGCCCGCGGGCCTCTTGTTCGACTACGATACAATTACAACAACACCAACGTCATCATCATCATCGAGTCAACACACGACAGCGGGCGATCGCAGAGATGACGAACTGGATGCACACCTCCTTCCCAAGGGCGGGAACAACCTGACCGAGCGCGTCAAGCCTCTCGAGAGTGAATATTTTTTCATACCCCAAAATAATAATCAGTCTCGGAATACTCCGAACGACTATGTTCGCGGTGGCGATGTTGGACGACGAAAACGCGTACTGGTCCTGTGTACCGGGGGGACGCTGACCATGGCCCCCAATTCCGAAAAAGGCGGAGCACTATCGCCGGTCCCCGGTGCACTGACCGACTTTATGAAATCCATGCTCGAATTGACGAATTGTCAAATGCCACAAGTCGTGGTACATGAATACACGCCACTGCTCGATAGTTCCGACATGGGACCGTGCGAATGGTCCGTCATGGCACGTGATATACAGGCCAATTATTCATACTTCGATGGCTTTGTCGTTACGACCGGAACGGATACCATGGCGTACGCCGCCACGGCACTAAGTTTCATGTTCGAAAATTTGAGCAAACCGATAGTATTCACCGGGAGTCAAATCCCCATAGGACAACCGCATTCCGATGCACGACATAATTTGCTAATGGCATTGATATTCGCGGGCACGCGAGAAACGCCCATTTGCGAGGTAACGATATTCTTCCACGATCGATTGGTACGTGCCTGTCGTGCACAAAAGGTCGATGCCGGCGCCCTGTTTGCGTTCGATTCGCCGAATATGGCGCCGTTGGCAACTATCGGGATCGCCATACGAGAGAATTCGCATTTGATACTACGACCCCCCGCACCACGCGGGACATTGCGCGTACGTACGCGCATGGATACGCGACTACTGGCATTACGTCCAGTCCCGGGCTTCGATGATCAAATATTATCCACGTTAATAGAGGCCGGTGCACAATCGCGGTCATTGCGTGCATTGATATTACAATTATATGGCTGTGGGAATGCACCCGCGGCCAAACGGGCATTTATTAATTGTCTCGAGAGGGCCACCGAATTAGGAATACTAGTCATTGCCTCGACGCAATGTCATCGAGGGACGGTCATGATGGGACATTATGCCACCGGTAAGGCATTGGCGAGTGCCGGTGTAATATCCTCGAATGATATGACATTGGAGGCCATATCTTGTAAGACTGCCTACCTCATGGGACGTGGCGATTTATCGAACGATGAAATTGGTAGATTGATGTGTGAACCGTTGCGTGGGGAGGTAACGCATACTGATGATATCCCGCCTCCTCCATTTTCATCCACGTATCAGCGAATAGTGCGTAATGGTCCTTCATTATAGTAGAGAAACGAAGTGAAGTTTTGGTCAGTATGACACCATTCATCCACATGAACATACCACTATTTAGAGTTGTACTCAACCTCATCACAAATTATTCATGAAGAGAAAAGTACGACGAGAATTGTCTAAACAGAAAAAAGGCTCATGGATCAAACGAGCCAGGGAAGCCGATGACAAAAATGCAAATATGCCGGAATAGCTCAATCATCATCAAGCCACCCGGTGGGTAGAAGGTGTCATTTTATAGGCAGCGCACGATCATGATTACCATCCAATAAAAAATCAACACATACCAAAACCCCAAAGCATGAATTGAGACTCGAGTGCGCAGGGTTTGATGAAAGTTAGTGGTCATCACTCTCCTACACCACCAGTTGTGAACTCACTGACAAGATGACAAAAAAATAATGTTCACGCATAAAAATAATACCTGTGCTCGTTTGTACTATATATATATATATATAACCAATTAGAGATCTCCAACATTATAAAAGAGTTTTTCTCTTTTTCATTTCCATCTCTTCTTTGCGAGACCGCTTGCGGCATCTTCTTCGGTCCGTCGTTTGGCCGTATTACCTTTGCGTACGTGAGCATGTGCCGTTAATACCTTTTCTAATGCTAAATCGACAATTGCAATACGACGTATATTACCACTCTTCATTGGTGTCGTCATTGTTGCATCCTCCTCCGCCACCCCATCTTTTTTCCCATCATTATTGTTTTCGTTGCCGGCATGATGTTGCCCGTCTTCTTCTATCGGTACCACCATGGCAATTAGCGCAATCTTACGTGCCGTATTCATCGTCCTAACAAAGCCCGTCATATCGTACGCCGATGGCATTGGCAGTTCAAGGTCATTACCGCCGCCGCCGTCACCATTCGTATTAGTAGTGGCAGTAGCAGCAGTACCATTCTTCTTCTTATTGACACCTCCACGACAATGGTATACACGTAAACCAGCAAAGGAATGACGTTCCGTTCGTCTACCGTCGTACAATAGATAATCACACCCAAAGGATGCACCACATGTAATATGAATATTGGAATGATTATGCAAATGACTTACTATGGCATATGTATCATCATCATATGTAGTAGTAGTAGTTTCTGTTGTTGTTGATGATGATGACGAATTGCGGATTTGGACGAGAGATGATGACGATGACAACAAAGTAGACGTCATGTCGGAATCTGCTGATTTACCGACTTTAAAACTAGCGGCTTTGGCAGGTGGTGGCATCCACAGTGTGTCGGGACATAATCTACTCCATTTCTCGGGCATGAGACGATAGGCCATGGGTCGTATATCTTCCATCTCACGTGTTGTCTCGACGGGGATCATACTTTGTTGGAGTGCAGTTGCCCACTTGGCTGATAGAATGGGATCCATGATTGTTGTTGTTGTTGTTGTATTTGTTGTTGTTGTTGTTGATGAAGTAGTATTCCTCCTATCACGATAATCGTCGGGCTCGAGCAACATTCCAAGATCTTGGGCTACACGCGTGGCTGCAGATGTGAGCATTGCTGGAAGGTAGTCATGACGCACTGACGAAGAGTTTGATGTTGCATCTATATTTTTTGTCGACGCGTTGGCGAGATAAGTAGTTGACGATCCCTTCTTCTCGTCCTTGTTATCGTCATCGCAATTCATTACAATGTCACATATCAGTTCCGTTGCCGCCGACGGTCGAAGAGGATGACTACTTTCGAACTTTGTCGTTTCATCGCATAATTGTACTCGTTGTCGTCGTTTCTCATCGGCCCTTCGCCGTTGTCGTCGCTCCGCCTTGGCGGCCTTTTCTTTCCGTATCCTCTCCTCCACGTCTCGTGCCCTCGCTTCCCTCCGGACCGAGCGTGCTTCTAGCCTTAACTTGTGTTTCATTTCGCGTTTTTCCGCCTTGGTCATGCGTCGTCCGTCGATCTTGTAGCACATCCCCGCGGTCCCAGTCGTCGACGACGCTGCCGGTGATGCCGTCGTGGGCATCGCGGACGAATCATCCTCTCTCGGATGTCGTCCTACCGCCGTTCGAGGATCGCAAGCCATCGCGCAATCGCCAACGACGCCGCCGCCCTCGTTCGACGCTCGCAATGTCAATCGATCATTATTTCGATTACAATCGTCTCGCTCGAACGAAGTAGCAGGAGGAGTGACGCGTTGTTGTATCATCACAGCCGCGCTATTATCGCGGACGCGTCGCACGCCCACGTACGTGGGCGGTAAACGACATGGCACCCCGTCGTCGAGGCGTTGGACTAGGTCGGTGGAGAAGATCATGGCCGCCACGCCGGCGCGGACCGGCATTGCCAGGTAGGTAGTACGTAAGTATTTCGAAAAATGAAAGTCGCCCTCATTTTTTTGCTTCGTCATTGCTGCGCTTGGTGGGGGGGGTCTCGTCCGTCATTGCCGTGTGGTCTTCGCGGACTGAGAACGGGCCAAGAGACGCTCATATAGGCTCATCATCGCCTTTCTCTCTCTAGAGATCAATATTCATCTCCCGACACACGAAAAAATATCCATCCGTCCATTATTTTCGTTCGAAAGATAAAAAAAGCCGAATATCGAGCATTTTATACGGATGATGATGTCGTTTCCAAACTCGCTTCGTCCACTAGTATCATTGTTGTTGTTGTCGTCGTCCAGTCTCGTACCAACTTTTTCCGTAACGGGATGGAATATCGCGATCGATGTCACGACGCATGCGAATGGGGCAGTGGGAGGACGTGCTTTTGCGATCCAACCGGTCGTCGCGGTTACCGACAACAAGGGCATAATATTGCAGCACGCATTCGAGGGGAGGGTCACGGTGCAGATAGATCCCTCCTCCTTCGCCACGGAGGACAATGTCGGTGGCGGGAGGAATGACGTGAACCTGTGGAAGGAGGGTGAAACGACGGCTCACGTGAGTGGCAGCACGCTCGTGTCGCAAAGCGTGATGAACGGTCGAGTAATCTTTACTGGGCTCGGGATCGATACTGCCGGCTCGAGATATAGATTGAAATTCGTCCTATACGATGAACATGATTTGATAATGGATACTGCCGTTAGTGACGAATTTGATGTCATTGTTGGCGAGTCATATCAATTAGGATGGGTAACACATCCCGAGTCTGCCTTTGGTGGGAGTGTCTTTGGTAGCCAACCGTTAGTTTCTATACAAGATCGGGGTGGGAATACCGTGATGGATGTGAATGAGGGAATGGTACGTGTTGTGATTTATCCGTGTATTATATATTTATTTGTTCGTCATTGGTACTAACATACAACATCTAAACTTTAGGTTACAGTGACATTATTACATGACGATCCTGCCAGATTACGATGCCGGCACGTAGATGGATTCAACATACCGTTACAAAACGGACTCGCGGCCTTTCGTGGTCTGTACATTAACGAAGCTGGAATGTATTACTCGATCCACTTGTCCACTAATCTAACACTGGAAGGGCCTACTGCGATTGATTCGAACGTGTTTTCCGTCGGTGTGGGACAAGCAGGAAGAATCGAGCTGATAAACGATGCCGCGTCTGTTGGAACCATATTCGGTGGAAAGGCATTCATCCACCAACCGAGTGCAAAGATACTCGACGCGGGCGGGAATATCCTCGTTGATGATTCATCCTCTGCCATCCGAGTTTCGATTTACAGCAACCCATCTCGCGGAAGGCTATCACCAGACAGTGCGACCATTGCAGTATTGGAGAACGGTGTAATTCAGTTTCAAGGACTTTCAATCGATAAAGCAGGCGTTGGGTACAAATTGAAGTATGAATTTTTGCAAAGCAACGACGACAGATTGATGTACGATTTTTTGTTGCAAGACAATTCCATGCTGGAGGCAACACCAATATATACAATTGGTGAGGAATCCGTCTGTCCTTGCCATCAAATCTGAATAACTATTGCAATTTTCTAAGCCATCAATTACCGCCACAGGATCGTTTTTCAATGTTGAGATTGGACCACCACATCAACTTTCATTCTTGCGACATTCGTCCAGCGGTTGGGCAGGTAATCAGCCATTTCCTACTCAGCCAAAACTTGCGTTGATAGATGCAGGAGGTAATATCGTTATCGGAGACTCATCATCTATAGTTACAGCTCACATGACACAATCGATAGCTGGTCATTCAATCGACGGTAGTCTACACATGGATTTTCCGAACGACGCTGGATCGAACACTGATATCAAAATAGACAATCGTGTGCCATTCATCGCACACATTTCGTCAGTACCAGGAGAATATTTGACGGGAGATACAATAATCATACAAGTGCAGTTTTCTCGACCAGTAGCTGTCCATGGAGCACCATCTCTGCGCTTGAAAGTAGGAACCAATGACAGGATCGCCGTCTATGAAGACCAACCAAATGACACTACGCTTGACTTTTCGTACATTCTCCAGCTCGGTGAATCCGTGGATAGCCTCGATTACTGGTCCGATTGTGAGCTACTGCCTTCTTCTAGTATGAGTCTGCTTCTGAATGGTGGATCAATAAAGCTCAAGTCATTGGATCAGTCCTTGGATGCCGACTTGCATATAAACCCAATCGACGGTTACCTCGATGGCGACAAAGTCGTAGAAGTCAAAGGGGGGATTGCACTGTTTCGTGACCTCAAAATTGGCCAGCGTGGGAAGGATTACAAGATTTGGTTCCAATCTCTCGTCCACAGTACTAATGAGTATCTTCAAGTGGCTGAAGTGGTGCAGATTGACCCTAGCATCGAATACCAGGTACAAGGAGATTTGACAAATCGAGACCCTGGCGATCTCTACGGTAGTGCTGTATCTCTCCATGGCGACATGCTTGCGGTGGGAGCACCTGGAAAATTGAATCCAACGCCTGAGATTCAGGTCTTAAGTGTTTACGGTGAAGCGTCAGTCGAGGAGCATGAAGTGCAAATAATTGTTACCGAAGTCAACAGAGCCGAGGCAGTAATGTCGTCACATGAGTTTAGTACATGCGCCGGTGCTGGAGAAGCTATCAAGGGCACGTTCACAGTAACCTACAGTATCGAAGGAACGTACGTATTTGCTTCGCCGTTGGAGTTTGAGGCAGATGTTACTGCCGACCAGATGAAGTCGATTCTTGTACAAAATTTAGGAGAAGCGATAGACGTATCGAGATCCATCAATCAAGCCTGCAAAAGTCGCAATGCTTGGATTTGGATTATAACTGCCAAAGATTTATCAGGCAATGCCGGGACGTTTGAAACAAATGGCGACCTCCTAGGCACCGGGTCGAGCATATCGCAGTCAGTAGTTACACGCAATGTTGAAATGCTGCGGGGCTCATTCAAACTCGTAAACCCATTTAACGGATTAATTAGCCGCGAAATACCATACGATGCGTCCAGCAAAGTAGTCAGAGATGCTATTGAAAATGACCTTGCCATTTCGGTATTGAGTGTACAGGCAGAGAATACTCACAGTGAGAATGCAATTGCGGAACTAGGACGCAGATGGACAGTAATCTTTTCTCATCACGTTGGTGAATACGGTCGAGACGTCAACGTACCGCAATTACAGGCATTGTACGACGGACTGCAGGGCCGCACTTCTCATGTCTGGATAGATACAGAATTCGAAGGGCGTGGAATCTTGAGCGGAGGCTTTGCTATGTCTTTTCGTGGTAGCGATCCAAGCTACTTTGTGCCTTACGATTCGCCCGACGAAGAGATAAAAGGTGCACTTGAGTCATTGGATTCAATCAATACAGTCTCTGTGACAAGGGAACATTTTCATGAGGCTGGTAGATCTGGCTTGTCGTGGGTCATTACATTCGACTCTGTAAATAAGCTGACGGATTACGGTTGGATACCTGATCCAGGCGGAGCTAGTTCCAGTAGTAATTTACCTGCGCTACAGGTCACGAGTCATTTGATTGGGTGGAATGCAGGTATTCTCATCCGAAGTGAGAGTGGAAGTGGGAGCGAAGACATTCAAGCTCAATGGATGACGCAGCGTAAGGGCGACGATGGCTACGCTAGTGGATCAGTTGACGTATTTCGGAAAGTACGAGAAGCTTGGAAGAAGGAAGGCACTGTTTTGGCATCAGACTATGACTCACATGATGCATTTGGGGCCAGCGTTAGCATCACCGATGAGTACCTTCTCGTTGGAGCTCCATCGAAAGAATTTGTTGGATTGCAAGAGCAGCAATTATTGTCGTGTACTGGTCCAGCAAACGATGGATTTTTTACTCTAGCGTTTCGAGGGTTCGTCTCATCACCCATCTCACATGATGCGACACTTATTGATATTCAAACTCTTACTGTTGGGATATATGGTGGTACCAACAACATTCATTCTTCTCCTAAGCTTCTTCTTGAGAGCGCGACCGAAGGATGGGATGGCTTGTCCAGCGGGATTTGCGAAGGGATGGAGAGAGCCGTAATCATAACATTCATCACTCCCGATGGCGGGGGAATAAGCACTGCTGAAGAAAGAAGCGGTGACTTGGAGCTGTTGACGGTTGATTTCTCCAATCTAAACGGCGCAGTAATATCACTTATCGAACACCGCCCTGGAACTGAGGCTCCTATGGGAACGGATCTCGCGCACAGTAACCCAACAGGAAAGGAGAGCGGAGCCGCGTATTTATACCGAAGGAATCAAGCTTGTAGTTACTGCACTGCAGTTTGGGGTCAAGTAATGAAATTTACTCAACTGAATGGTTTCGATCATCCAATGGACGGTGCTCAATTTGGTCGAACCTCAAAGTTCGTGATTGGTGCTGATCACACTAAGCAGTTGGCCATTATAGGTGCGCCCGGTTTTCTCCATGATTCGGGCAAGGTATACATCTTCCATGAAGTTATGGGATCATGGCTGCATTTGAATTCAATTACCGACAAAAACTGGAATCATAATGGGATCAGAGGAGGACGATTTGGGAGTTCTCTTGATGCAGATGCCGACACACTTTTAGTCGGTTCTCCGGGTCACGCCAATGGAAAAGGGGCCGTGTATGTCTTTAGACGATCGGAAGAAGGCCATCAACAATTTCTTGCGAGCCAAGTCATTTACGGACCAGATGATCTTCGCGCCAATGAACAATTTGGACATTCTCTTTCTCTCTCTATCAACAAAGCAGTAATCTGCGCCCCGTACAAGAAGACCAGCGATATCGGCTTGCCACAGACAGTGCAAACTGGTGCTTGTTATGTATACTCTCGAGTTGACAAGTTTAGCGATTTCTCGCTCGATCAGCAACTAGAGCCGTCAAATGTTGTATCAGGAGATCGCTTCGGAATGAGCGTTGCGATGTCAAGGAATCGAATTGTTGTGGGACAAGTTGAAGATAGCGACGGCAAAATAGGACCTCCTGACCCAGTCCAAACCATTACGACATTTTGCGAACACCGCCCATGCACAAAAGCAGCTGCATCAAAATTTAGACTGCACTGGGTTGATATTCCACGTCGCACCCCGCTATTATCTGCATCCACCAGTGCCAACCAAATGCGAGAGATTATTGAATCCAACCTTGTATCTGGCGCAGTTTCTGTATCTAGGTCGGATCTGCCCGATAAAGATGGAGGGCATACGTGGCGCGTTACCTTTGAGTCCTCTGAATCTGTCTTCAGAGATGTAAACAAAACCCCAACAATTCAGTGCACTGCATTTGTATTGTCTAGTCTCTCGTGTAAAACACAAATCGAGCAGGATATGGCCAGAGATATAAGAGGCAAAGTCCATTTGTTTGATTTCGATGAAGTGGAGGACATTTGGACAGAACAATCATTCTTATTCTCTAACGCACCTCAGAAGCAAGATTTGTTGGGTACTGCTGTGTCGATTGATGGGAACACCGCGGTGACCGGCGCACCAAATAGAGAGCTCGTGAACATCAATAGTGGCGCCGCCCTCGTATATGACATCAGTTTCCTCGATTTCAAGTTTCCTGACGGCCCATACTTCCTGACCGAAGGCAACGAGGTAGACATAAGAGTTGAGAGAATGTCGTCAGGTAAAAGCCAAGCTGTCTCTTTTAGAACTATGGACTCAAATGCGGAGAAGGATTTTCAGCATTACATTTCTGACCTGTACTCAATGAGGACGCTTGACATCAGTGCTCATACACCTGTGGAGTTACTGACAGGAAATACGGCGAGTGGCGTAGAGCATCCGAGTCTTTTTATTACCGGCATGTATGATATTCAAGGAGTGAATGACTACAACTCAATCAACTTCTCTGGGCTGCTGCAGCATGGAGAGAGCGAGACTTCAATCAAATTCAGAGCGACAGATGACGACATCCTGGAATCACCAAATGAAAAAGTCACAGTCCAGATTAATTTGAAAGGAATGTTTGCCAGTCAGCTCGGTCGGCTAAAGACGGACATTCAAATTTTAGATAATGATGATGGAAACTCACCTGACGGCCATGTACAATATCAAGTGCTTGATGGCCACAACCATAAAAAGCTGGCGAGAACCGGAGCAGACATGGCAATCAGCCATGCTGCTGGGATGCTCATTGTTGGTGCAGATCAGATGAGTAGGTCTGACCAAATCATGAATGTAGGTTCGGCCTTTCTTTACAAAAGATCATCGAGTGGGCGTTGGGATTTCCTTCAAGCACTGTCGCCCCCACCAGAAGATACACATTATAATATGTTCTTTGGAACGAGTGTCGCCATAGATAAGCCATACGGCCGAGATGACGTATCTGTTATTGTCGGTGCTCCTGGCATAGCCGCGGCCTATGTTTACGCCCTCAATGTAGAAACCAGCACATGGGTGTTGCAAGCAAAGCTTACAGGAAGTGATGCCATCTTAACGTCAGAAGATTGGTTTGGAGGTCGAGGAAGTCTCGCTCTGCTCGGGGACATGGCATTTGTTGGAACGTCAACGATGGAACAAGTCTATATCTTCCGTCGATCCTACGTCCCAGGCTTAGGCTTTATCAGCTGGGAATCATATGACATCTTGCGTAGCAGCGATTTCGACTTTGACATATATAGCCAAGGCTTCACAGTCAAACACATGCACCGACAAGGATTTGGTGCGGCACTTGCTGCAAGTCACAGGCGCCTCGTCGTTGGAGCGCCTCACGCCGATTATGGAAATAGAGGCGATGTGAACCAACGGGAGCAATTTCGGACAGATGGAATTCACAACATAGGTCTTGGGAAGGGAGTTGTATACTCATTTTACAGCCAGCCACATGTCCAGATCGTAACATTACAGTCAGATGAGATTATAACAGCAGGATCATTCACGCTGCATTTGAACAATCATCAAGATGTTGTAAACGATGTCTCTGGTCATATAATGCATAATGCAACACCTCACTCCTTCAGAATTGCCATCGAACAAATGGACACAGTTGGCAAAGTGGACATCGAATCGAACGAAGAGATTGGAGTACACTCTTACAAGAAAAGTTGGCGCGTCACATTCCTCAGTAATTTTGCAGATAGCCTACCAACCCTGATTCCCCTTTGGTATAATAATGGTTGCGTGGAATGCACAAGGTTCAAGGTCAGCGTCTTGTCAACAATGGAGCCGTTCGTCACCGTCAGGACTCTGCATTCCCACCAACCCTACACACAGGACGGCAAAATCCAGCCTAGAGACGTGACAAGCACGGACCTATTCGGAGCTAGTATTGCCATTGATGGTCCTCAAGTCATTATTGGAAGTATGCACAGCGCTGCCAAGACTCGAACCACCTGGGATTTTGAGACTGGAGACTTGCAAGGCTGGAAAGCATCAGGCACTGCGTTTGAGCATCAGCCGACGTATGGAGACAATAGCTACTTCAGAAATGTGTATGAGGGTTATGGTCCAGCCGCCAGCAACTCCAGTGGCGAGCCCCAAAGCTCTGTTCTAGAGGGTAGATACTACATCGGCACATTCGAGAAACGATCCAAAGACAGTAGTAACTACCAACTGCCAAATCCAATATTCAGTGTAGGGTCTACGCAGGGAGATGGACCAACCGGGACTCTGACATCAGATCCATTCATAATTCGTGGGAGGAGTATATCATTTCTTATATCTGGTGGTTGCAATCACAAAACCCTCTTCGTAGAACTCCTTGTTGATGGCTACCCTTCTCTTCGAGCCACAGGAAAATGCCATGAAGAATTGGAGAGGGTGACCTGGGATGTAGAGATATTTATCGGCAGAGCTGCTCAAGTAAGAATAGTCGACAATGACAGCCGTAAATGGGGGCATATCAATGTTGATGACATCAATTTTAGTTGGGACGTGGGTGGTGCTTGTCAAATGCACAACTTTGGACAGTGTGCCGAAGGCGGTGGTGCACTACCAAGCATGAGTGGATCGGGTTTGGAAAAGCAACATTACACTGGTAGAGAGGAGAGCCCCATGTCAGGAGCAGCATATATGTTCTTCAATGAATGCAGCAAAAGTTTGAATATTGATGATTCATTACCAACCAACTCAAATTGCATTTGGGTGGAGCAAGACCGACTGGTACCAAGCGATAAACGGGCACGTAATCTCTTCGGCGTCTCTCTTGACGTTAATCATGAACTTGGAATTGCTATTGTGGGAAGCTCGAATTCACCAGCGTATGGATTTTACCAAGAACCAATACCTGTCCATCCCTACACCAATTCATCAGTAAAGTTGCCGATTTCAGAAAGTTTGGAAGACTTGATGAAAAGTGGACGAACATTCTCTTCGATTGGTGGTAATATTCGTCTTATTGATCACTTGATTCACAAAGGAAACATTGATACCCAGGAGGCCAGCAAGTTTACAGCTCAGGCTGGCTCAGTCTACGTCTTCATCCGAGATGAACCAGCAAATGGAGGAGATATTAATCAAACGCCACCGTCCTGGGGGAGCAATGAGATAGCCAAATTTGCACCACCAGACATTGCAGCTAGAGATCATTTTGGTGAGTCGGTTGCATTGGGTGGCACATACGCTATCATTGGCGCCACCGGGCGTGATAGTCATGCAAAGGATGGAGGTGCTGCCTACGTGTACGATATGGAATGGGTGTGGGTGAAATTCAGCTCTATTCAATATGTGGTAGTTGAAGGGCAGAGAAGCGTGAAGATATATCTGGAAAGAGACTTGTCTCATAGCTCGTCAATATACTATATTGCATACTCGTTATCAGACCTAAGCGCTGTAGGTGTTGACACTAACAAGTTCGACCAATGTATGAATATGCCTGCAAATCGTCGAATAATCGGTTGCGGTGATTACGAGCAAACATCTGGCATCATTACTTTCAATCCAAACCAAGAACATGCATATTTTGAAGTTAGGATCAATGATGACCATTGCATAGAGAATCATATGGAGTATATTCAAATAAATTTGCATCAGATAGGAGGCTCACCGTTGCGTGGTGAAGGATATAGATCGCAGTTGCGGATAGACGACGATGATTTCCCTGATGACGAGCTGTCAATAAATTGTACAGGCTTGGCTATTGCGACGTAAAATCTCGTTCTCTACACAACCAGGCCGGGTAATTCTCTGTAACTGCTTAATCTTCATATTCTAAATGGCGTGATAATGCGTAGCTGAATATTTAACATGCACAACACTTGCTTGGTCAATTGATTCTACAAACCCAAATAATATAATCTAAGGTAACACTTATTGACATAGACAATCACATTCCTTCAACTCCCCCATAATATATTGTCTACTAAATCCTTTGAACTGGATGACCTGTACAAGACAAGACTTGACCACCTCCTTGGTCCTTGCGTTGGATTCGGTTGACTTGGCATTGGAGTATTATAAACATTGGTTGATTGAGTAGGTACCGTTGCTGAAGCTGTTAATGTTGATGACGTCATATTGGGTGATGTTGCTACAGTTTGTTGGGACTGCTGAGGATAAATTCTTATTTTTTCCACTCAGCAAGAGCAAATGCTGCTCCAACACAAGCTGCAACTGCTCCGACAATAGCTGAAGTAACTTCCACAATATATAGTTGCTTGGGATAATCCGCAGAAGATGACGCGTTATTTGGTGCAGGTGTGGGGGATGATAGAGCACTAGTACTGTCACTTTTAGTTCGAGTGTTTTAGTATTTGTATTGGATAAACCATATGTGGGTGACGTTGTGGTAGGTATAAGTGGAATTATAACCATGATAGGACTTATGGATGGTTTGAGAGTTGGACTCATAACTGATGGTAGAGGCGTGGGAAAAGGGGTAGATGGGATTGGTGTACTCTCCAAATCAGCAGTGCCAGCTCCTGTATACTCTACAGCCCCAATAGATCGTTACTATAGTATTATCGTCAATAAATGTCCCCTCTGGTATTAGATATATCTACAGTATTATCAATATTGCACTGAAACCCACCAATAGTAATACTAAAGTACTTTTCATAAAATGATGTCTCACAACCCAGGTCTGAATCGAATGTTACAGTAGTATCGTATGGATTAAAGATATGTTCTACATTGATTGTGGTGTCACTTCCAATATAAGTAATAATCCGTCTCGTGGCGTGGCGTGGTGGGCGGGGAGACGACTCAGCGTTTCAGCGGGAAAGAACGTTTTCTCGCGAGGATAAAAGAATCCTCTCTGCAGATTAGGAAGATATCTTCTACTGCAAACCGATTACATTACTATCATCACGATGAAGTTCTTCGCCTTCGCCGCCTCCTCCATCATCGTCTTCGCCGCCTCAGTAGTAGTAAAGGTTGCGGCCGATCAAAGCAATGTCATTGCTTTACTACGTGGTGGTGGTGGTGGTAGTAAGAGCACCCTCACCATCAACACTGAAGCTGAACAACTAGGTGGTAGAGTAGTAGTAGGTACCTCTTTCCCCGGACAAAGCATTGTTTGTACTACCAGCATACCCGATGTTGCATGCTATCCTAATACGCCTCAACCAGGATGGCCAGAGTGTTGTAGTAGTAATGTAGTATGTCCAACAATACCTCATTGTCAAACGTTGGCATGTAGTGCAACAGGAGGAGGTGGTGCAGACTATGACACAGATGCTGCGGTGGTTGTCACCACCAATAGTAGTAGTGGGACTACACCATTCAACAGTGAAAAAGGCAGTAATAGTTGGTGTTCAATGGCACAACAGGTATGCTGTCGTAGGTATACGATGTGGCATTCGTTCTGTTCCTACTATGGACTGTCAATACCAGTAGCATCAGACGGCGCATTGTTGTCGGTAGTATCCGCCAACGACGACGTTGAGGAAGAAATGATGGTGATGCAGGAGAAGGAGGGTAACACTATGACGGCTGCTGATGACTACTCTACTGTCTACATTATCGATTGTACTATCTGTGGTAATGGACCATGTGTTTAAAAAAGTATCAACAACAACAACAAACAACAGCAACCATTGGGGGGTGAGAGGGGGAGGCATACATATATATCACAACAGTTTGTGTAAGACAAATAAATGTTTCAAGTCTATAATCTACAATTCTTATTGTCTCCTCTTCTTCCCCCCTCCTTCTTCTTCTCTCTCTCTCAATTTTCTTTGAAGAACTCCTATGAACTATCCAAACGCCGATCCGTTGATAGCTGAGATCGCTGAAATCGCTGAAAAATGGCCGAACTTAATTCTACTGAAAAGGAGAGAAATGTTCTTGGTAAGAGGCAAGTGAGGTCAAGTGGCGTTCGAATCATGATTGGGATAGAGTTGAAGAATGTTAATATACGATTATTTGTTTGAACACAACAGCAATCACGATGACACACTTCTGGCTACACATAACCAAAAGTCGTTAATCATTAGAATTAAACAAACTCTCAAACCTGTGAATCTCTAAACTGCAAACATAATCCTGACTTGCAGCAGCAGCATTGAGACTATATTTCTCGCCTACAGTTCTTTCCTCATTCGATGGAATTCTTATTGATGTGGCAGCATTACTGAACAGCACAGGATCAGTCAAATGCTGAGTAATTCGAGCAGCAGTATTCATGAATATGTCACCAACTGCTACCTGCCCCTCCTCAGCGCAGCGTCGAGAGAGACCGACAAATCTCTCCACGAATGGAATCGGGTCTGGGTATAAGCCTTCTGCGTTGATGACTGAACTTAGTCTGTGCAATGTTGACGAACACTCCAAAGTATCGATTACAACTCCTGCGTGTAGACTTGATTCTATTTCACGCACAATTTGGTCCGCCATTGACCACACAGCACTTTCGACGCATTGAAGCACAGTATCTCGTTTCTGCATCACCGCCAACACAACAGCCCTGGACTTGACAGCACATTCACATGCAAGCAGTAGAGATCGTGACAGTTCTAACCGCTCCAGTTCACTAAATAGAACCACGACCAATTCCCAGTCTATAGATTCCTGTTGATTGATGCAGAGCTCCAAAATTAGCAAGTGTAGCCGTCCCCTGAATCCTCGAGTGGAGCTATTAGCACCATGATTCCGCCAAATTGTGCGTGCATAAGATGAAAGGTGCATTGCACTTAACTGCAACAGATCCGAATGGGGAAGGGGAAGTCCCATGACTTCTATTTCCATTGCAACAAACGATACGAATGCACATTTGATCATATGAGCATCACCATAGTCATTGGTATAATACTTCTCTTCGATCACGACTCGTGTAATAATCTCATGAGGACACAGGATAGTAGCTACTCGTAATGCTCGATGACGCATGGCAAACGACAGAGCCTTGCGTTTTGGATGACCAATTTCCATCGCCGTGGAATTGTCAAGACCAGTCTGTATTATGCTCTCATCGCAAGTAATAGAACTCTCATCGAATAGGAATCCACATGTTGATGATGCAATGGTACTTCCTTGTCTAGCAAAGACTATCCCCAACAGTTCTCGAGCATGTTGTAAAGCAAGATCACCCTCGATAAAACTTGCTTTTTTATTGGCACGCTGTCGCTTAACGCTTAGTGTTTGCTTTGTGGGCATGATGTTGCTATGTACATTTTCTTCTCCATTTGTTGGTGAGGATGACTCGTTGTGGCTGTGGTAATCTTCGGCAAAGCAAATCATGAATACGCATCGCAGGGCAACTCTTGAATTAAGAAGGTCCGACAGCTCTCGTTGAGACGACGGCGATATGGCAGATGGCTCTTCAGTTGACGTGATCTTGCTGTGTTTGTCATTTTTACTTGACTCGTTCGACCATGTTTGATTGCCGGTACTAATCATTCCTATATCCATGACAAATTCAGATGTATTCTCGTTTTCTTCTTCCTCGTGTATAGTGCTGAGTTCAGCATCCTCCTCTTCATTGGCGTTGATAATATTCGCCATTGAGTCAATATCCGAGTCATCTCCACGGACAAGCAACTTACGGGTCAGCAATCGAGCATATTTGCCAACATTAATGTGAGAATAACGTCTCGAGAGGCATTTACAAGCGTCGTGGACCAGTATGGCTAGTAAACGAAAGAGAGGTGTTGCTAAACCATTCGCTTCATCGAGAGATGCTTCCGCTGCAGCCATCGAACCTTCGACGAGAAGTGCATAAACCAAATCTTCAGGCCGGTAATCATTATCTAATCTCGAATGTGCTCTACTAACAATTGACTTGAATAAAACTTGGACCTTGCTAGGAGTGCTCTTGTGACTTTTGAGCACTTCAGTGATCACAATCTTGTCTGCCAGGCCAGATTTAGCAGCATCAATTCGTTTTACCCGCTCTAAGGCAATATACTCCTCTTCCGCGTCTTTGCAAGACTCGGCCTCCTCTGATGCGACCGTGGCGTGTGCGTGTGCCATGTCTAGGCATTTAAGTTGCTCCACAGATCCGGGTTCATACTGAAGTGAACACCACCAAGCTAGATCCGCTATATCCCTCGAGGTTTTCAGCTTTTTTGCAATGGGAATAATTGATGTTTCAAACGGCGGCAGCGGAACTCCAGAAGCCTTCATTTTACTGAAGCGTACAATGATTGATCGCGAATGCAAGTAGCCAGCTGGAAGCTGTAGTAAGCTGCACAGTGGAGCCAATGCGGCAACGATAGAAGTGTTCTCTATGACGCCATCAAGTGGAGCAAGAGGATTAAAGACGTCTCCAGCAGTATCAGGTATGAAATGAACTCTCTTTGTAGTCATACTAGGATGTGACGGGTCGCGAGGAAGTGGTTCGAACATTTTAGTGAACGCCGGTCTTTCCTCGTAATCGTATTTTTCAAAGATGGAAGAAATAATAACGAGTGCATCACATCGTCGCTCAATTCGCCCAGTCTCTTCTTCGTGTGCTTTTGCTCGTGTGTCACTCTTCTTCATCTGACCACTTAACAGGTTCAGGCACTCGCGGTAGAGTTGGAGCACCATTGCCAGTCGTTCGTAGTCTTTCGCAACGTTGCCATTAGCTTCAAGATTCATCACACTTTTTCGAAGCACAAGGTTTTGATTAAGGATTGGCAAAACTGACAAGCTCTCTCTGACGGCGATTTCAATCTGATTCAAATTGTTGCGAATGTCGATGTCAGTATTATTCATCAGCGACTCCCCTGCATTTACCTCGTACCCAACAATTCTAGAGTTATCAACTGATACCGACAGTAGATATTCAATAATAATTGATGGAGGGACGTGTTTACTCAATCTATAATCCTTCATGAAGCGCCTAGTTAGTGACAAAGTAGAGCGATGACCCAGCCTATCAATTGCATTCCAAATCAGCTTTTCGCAGTACCCCTGTATGGTTTGATCTACTGCTATTGAACGCGATTCGTTCAGTTGTGAAAAGATGTTCGGGTCAAAAGAAACCCTATGATTTGAGAGAATGCTCCACCAAGTAGCATTACACGAGAGTGCATCGCATTGATCGATAAAACGTTTCTGCTTGCTCCAAGGAAAGCTTACTCCAGAAGAAAATGTACCGACTCCACAGTATTTGCCAATGCTCGCCAAGATAAGTATACGAGGGTAGTTATGTTTGCCTATAGCCGACGGCAATGATGCTTGGTAGATCTAGAGATATTGAAATTGACAGACGTACAAGTGAGGATGCAGTCGGACATAACAACGTGATAATGATGTGAAAGTATTCACTGACCTTAAATGCCATTTCTTTCGGCAGATGCAGCAAGAACGATACCGACATCAATGCATCAACGGTACCTGAAGTCAGGCCTAAATCGGTACCTCCCAAGCTGCGCTCAGCAAGGACGCGGTAATTCTTTCTCAGGATAATCTCCACACTGCCCGACATTAAATATTCGCTACAGGATGAAGAGATCTGACACATAGACGTAGTCGCAGATAACATAATCACTCGATGAGCAATAGCGTGAGCTCCACTAGATTCAAGGGACTGAACAGTCTGAGACTCTTCCGCCAAAGGATTGCTCGATCCCAGATCAGATTCGCAATACCCTTTTGTTTCAATGTCAAGCATCACTTTCCAGTACAACATGCTTATACCCAATGCTTCAAACGGTTGCAAGAGAAGACCGTCACCAATATACCATGTTGGATGTAGGTTTGGAGATGACGCAAATCTTTTATCAGCAAGCATATTGAACGGCTTTCCAGTTGCAGCATCGCTCTGTTGGTGGATTTTACGACACACACTTTTCAGCGTGTCAATATACTTTTCGAGCCGTTCGCCGATGCCCATGTCCGACCGAATTGAAATTTCACAAATAAGCTCCGCCAAGTTGGCAAACGAGAGAGAAGATGACAACCTACATGGTGGACTGTGTAGAAGAATATGCTCTCGAAGAAGCTGCGACGCCTGCGCCATGCATCTCATAGAAATCAAGGAAGGCAAAAGGTGCGTTTCGTCGTGCAAATAATCTTGAGATGTTGATGACAACAGATGATGCGCTTCCGACACTGACCTTGCACATAAAGTCAATGCAACTGACATAATTGCATGGAAGGAAGAATGACCACTTTGTTCATGTAGTAGGCCCGAAACCTCGAGTAACAGGATGCTTGCATGATTGGTCGATATCTTTGCCACTCGACATGTAGCAATCCCAATTACGCGTGACCACATCTGAGACACCTCCGACGGAGTTTTGCATAGGATGGTACACCACTGTCTTGCAGTGGCAACAAGTCGCCTGAGCTCATCACGTAAATAGTCTTCTTCCATTTCCGACACGACTCTGCGAGATAGCAGCACGTCCACACTTAGCAGTAGGCCGGATACGACTGTAGCGCAACACGCCGGATCCATTAATTCATCAAGAGTTAGAAAGATATCACACCCCGACTGCAGCTTTGATACATTTTGGAAGGCCTCTAACAAATTAGAAGCCGCAACTTGTGCACCGCAACTATTATAACTACAAAACTGTTTTCGCATGCCGTGATCTCGCATCACAGATAGCAACGCACAAGCGGTTGTAGTCGCCACCATGGCTTGTCGCTTCGAATCGACCACAAATGTCTTACGCAAAATCATCTTCTTGCAATCTTCCAGCACAATCGCACAGAACCCAGCCATTCGTTCACCAACAGCTTCGGCCAACATCGCGTCAACGGAGTACATTTCGAGTAACAACGAAGCACACTGCTCGACACGATTTAATGCCGACGATCTGACATGGTTGTTTGGGGTTACCATTGTCCGTTGTAAGAGGAGGACACAGGTGTCTAACTTGGAGATAGTAAATGCATCACAAAGTAACAAGGCATCGGACAATACCGTGGGCACATCAATGTGTCGACATACGTGTTGGACAAGTTTCATTCCATGGGATGGATCGGACTAAATGATAGCGAATGACATGGTACATCATGAGTGTCCGTTCAAGCAAGGGAATAACACTTGGTTCAAGTCAAAATAAAGATACGACAACAATACTTTAAACACTCACCACACGAAAGTATTCCTGAGCTCCATTTCCACAATATTTACGAACAAGTGAATCAATTTCCAGTAGCTTCAATGCCTCTTGTAATTCACACTTGTCATTCTCATTCACTGCCATGGCAATTGCATCCTTCGCAAGTAATGTAATATTGGGTGGACGTTGAACACTTACTATTGCGACACGGAGCATTCTAAGTACAATATCACACTTGATAGCCGGTGAATTACACCAATGGAATAATATCCGAGTCTGACGTAGTGCTTGTGGGATATCATCTCTATTATTATCACAGAGTTCAGTAACATACTGTCGTACCGCCTCATCAAAATTGGCATCGAGGGTCACAGCGAATGAACGCATTTGATCAACAACAATAAATGATGCTGCCAGTGTGGTTCCATCACAAGAATCTTCTGAATAATGATGTAGTAATGCCGACTTGATAAGTTCTTTCATAATGTATTGTTCACCCTTGATCGAATATGTTGTCAATCTTAGTACCGTTTGTGACAAACCAAGATCACGTGCTTTCTTCAATCGTATCGCCTCGTTCAATTTGTACTCCACACAATCATAGTCCAAACTTTCATCATCATCGTCATCGTTCTCATTGACGTAAGAAGTTTCTATATTCGAATCGTGTGATAATGACAGCTTGTTCAAGAATGAATAGTCGAGAGAATTGCTGTTGCCGCCACGACCAATTCTTTGCGCGGACATCATCCTACTGCCACTTGTATTCTTTGCACCACTTATTAAGCCAATATTGAGCACCGTGGGACGGGATGATGATGATGATCGTAACTTACGTGATGCAGTCGATTTGAATGAAAAACTTCCATCATGATTATTATTCCTTGGAGTTGACAAGTCGTTATTATCGTCATCGGTAACATCTTGATCTGCTCGTTGATGCCGAGAATGGTAAATAAAGTTGTTACTATTCATTTCCACCGCGAGACGGGATGTAGCATCATTAACAGCCGAGAGTAACATAACACTCGCATCAATACCACCACCACCACCACCTCTACTACTCCCACTAACATTGTTTTCTTCGTCGTCGTAGTAACATGCAGCATTTACTGACCATGAATGTATTTGCCTTAGTATTTTACTACCGAATGACAAACTTGGAATAACAACATCACAGAGCCATGGGATGAATGTAAGTGGATGTAAAGTCAATGGTATACGCATTACCGACATGGCAATGATATCAGGATGGAGTAGTGATGATACCATCCTAGTACTACTACTACTACTACTACTACTACTACCCCGTGGCAGCATATTGACCTTGATGGTCGTCCTTAGCAATTTCTGCACCAGCTTGAATGCACCCCGTTCAACTAACAAGAATAACAATTCCTGAATGGAGGATACTGCCAGATATGGATCATTGATAGAAACTTTTACATCTATTAATGATGGTAGGATAATAGTTAATACTTTCAATGCAGTACATCGTTCATCGAGTGTATGTCGATATTCCCGAAGTGCCATTACTTGCTCATTACTACTACTACTACTACTACCATTTTTATTCTTCGTCGTCGGACCATCGTCACTAAAAATAACGTTCACAACACCGGCCATGGCAATGGACATTGCCGATAATGCAGCACGTACATTCACGACTGTAATGCATTCATTCGAAGACGGCGTATTATTCGTCCTCGTCTTATTCGTTGTTAGTATCATTGGCCACGAAAGTAAGAATCGTGCCGTATTACACATGCACTCGACCTCTCCCTCGCTCTTGCCGCCGGTAATAACGATTGCATTGGCGATCCGACGTATACATTCCTTCGCGGCCGCCGCCGTGGATGATGCAATAACATCATCATTATCATTACTATCATACTTCATCGTTGCCGATGCCGTCGTTGTTGTTATGTAAGACGATAATATGTGTTGAAACTGTTTTCGTAATATGTAAGATGTAGTAATTGGCGTATATGGCCTACCACGACTAGTACCATCACTCGATGTTGTTGGTAAAGTCGTCATCATATTACTTTGTTGTTGTTGCTGTTGTTGTTGTTGTTGTCGTTCCATGAGAATAGCGTTTGCCTCATCATAGTCGTGCCGTACAAGTTTGGCATGAACCGTCGTGCCGATTAATATCATTTCATCGTCGGGCATAAATTCGTAACATGTAATATTCTCTCCTCCTCCGCCAACAACGAGACATCGGAATGCGTAATATGGTGCATTACTACCATTGATCGGAGTAAGAGAAATGACACGCGATGATGATGCTGATGTTTGCTCTACTACATTCATCGCCGAGGAAGGACAAATTTCGTCATGTATACGTGCAGTCATATTAATGACAAATAGTAATTCGGCATTATTATTATTATTATTATTGTACCGATGATTACAAACTGTTGTTGCTGATGATGATGATGATATGATCGACTGGATTACTCTAATTTCATTCTGTGAATTACCATGAACAATAGTTTGACAGTATACCGCCACTGCCACGACATCGATATTGTTGTCATTGTCATCTAGATGGTCGTAGGATGCCGATAATGGTGGTGGTGGTCGTAAAGGTATGATAGATGATGATACAGTAATAACAACATTGGATGGAAAGTTATATATACTAGCAACCCCTAGTGTGTTCATGTTGATCCATAATAATGACATGGTAGTAGTAGTAGTAGGAGCAGTATTGCTGCTGTTATCGAGATTCGTGGATACACCACCACATCCACCAGTTGTTGTTGTCGTCGTCGTTGTCATGATCAATTTAACGAGTAAATATTTCCCATCCATTCCCACCCCTACCATCGCCATGGTCATATTGTCGTCGTCGTCCGATGCGTCGTCGTCGTCGTCGTCGTCCGTTAATAACAATTCGTCGATTAAATTACACGTAACCATGGTCGTAGTTCGATCGAGTGTATTATAATCCCATACCATCATTACCTCCTCCTCATTATTATTGCGAATACTACCATTACTGCTGTTGTTACTATTGCCATTACTACAATTGTTGTTGTTGCTACTGCTACTGCTACTGCTACTACTACTACGTAGACTA
>Ga0247843_1003789_pt1 | contig 23884 bp, 26 predicted proteins | sample LaCruzMarch2017__FD_192420 | JGI IMG/M metagenome (GOLD analysis project Ga0247843, IMG submission 192420) | Freshwater microbial communities from meromictic Lake La Cruz, Castile-La Mancha, Spain - LaCruzMarch2017_8m | ecosystem: Environmental > Aquatic > Freshwater > Lake | place: Spain...
TCGCCCAACACTGAAAATTTAAGGTCATTGCAGGATAAAGAACCTTTATTGAAGTTGTTAAGTGCACTCAAAACTCGTAATATGGAGCTGGGTTATCCAAAACCAATCTTACTTAAGATTGCTCCGGATTTATCCAATGAACAATTGGATGATATCGTAGAAATAGCACGATCCTTACCTTTAGATGGTATTATTGCAACAAATACAACGATTAGTAGAAATGGGCTAAAAGCTTCACCGGAAATAATTTCAAGTATTGGGGCCGGTGGACTTTCCGGTAAACCACTCACTGCGCGTTCAACAGAGGTTATTCGCTACCTACATGATCGATTGGGAGAGGCTATCCCCATCATAGGAGTAGGAGGCATTCACACGAAAGAAGATGCATTAGAGAAATTAGACGCTGGGGCATCCTTGATTCAACTGTATACCGGGTTTATTTATGAAGGGCCTGCATTAATTGAAGACATTAAACAAGCGTTAATTGACCGTGGATAGTGAGCGAGTTCATATTACTGAATGCCCGCGTGATGCCATGCAAGGAATTCAGAAGTTCATCCCTACTGATTTGAAAGTAGCGTATTTAAATACACTACTGAGCTGTGGGTTTGACCGCCTAGATTTCGGAAGCTTTGTTTCCCCTAAAGCCATTCCTCAACTCGTGGATACCTCAGAAGTTGTTGGACAATTGATAGATTCCGATACGCAGTTGTTAGCAATTATTGCGAACGAAAAAGGAATGGATCAGGCACTTAGTTTTGAACGGATTTCATTGCTCGGATTTCCGTTTTCCATTTCAGAACAGTTTCAGTTGCGAAATACGAATTCAAGCATTCAAGCCTCGAAAGTTCGCTTAAAGCGAATGGTAACAGAAATTCACTCGGCAAAGAGTGAGCTCATGCTTTATCTTTCCATGGGTTTTGGCAACCCATATGGAGATCCTTGGTCGGTTCAGTTGATTTTAGATTACGCGAGGGAATTGCATGAAGAATTAGGGGTTTCCCACATCGCCCTTTCTGATACCATTGGTGCCGCCACACCCGAGGTATTAAAGGAGGTTTTTGAGGCGGTATCCATGAACTTACCCACTATAGAAATCGGGGTTCATTTACATGCCTTACCCAATAATGCATCCAAGCTAATTCAGTCCGCTATGAGCGCGGGATGCCAGCATTTCGATAGTGCCATGATGGGAATTGGGGGGTGTCCAATGGCGACTGATGTTTTGACAGGGAATTTAGCAACTGAAACCTTGATTGATTATTGCGTTAAACATCAGATCAACACAGGAATCAATATGGAGGCAATATCAAATGCCCAAGAAAAAGCAGCATCAATTTTTAATTTTTATCATTAAATGGAACCAAAAAAGCAGGATGTCCCAAAGGGTGGATTTAAGGCAAAAAGAACCTTGATTTTTGGAATAGGAACGTTGATTTTATTGGCTTCGCTATCAGTTCTTTGGTTTTGTAAATCAAACAATCCTCCGAAATCAAAGACTAAAAAAATGATTAGGCAGGAGATTTTTACGGATTTTTCTTTAAATACGTTTAGCAGTGATATAGAATTAAAGCTCTTGGAAGAATTGCGAATTTGTGATACCACTCGTGTGGGAGATGAATTTGGAGCTTGTTCACCAAAGTTTTTTAAGTTTTTTAAATTGAGTAAGAACAAACCCCTTCGTGATGGGTTCATGCTCTTAATTAATGGAATTGCTTTTCAAGACCCTGAAGCTAAGTTTCCCATACGTAGGTTGTTGATTTTTGAACGTGAAGGAGGCAAGCTTGTCGCGGTGAATAAGTTTAAAGGGAATTTAATTGAAACGCGAGAAGTTGAAGATTCTCCCTATCAAGACATCTTGATTCGATTTAAACTGGATCAATATAATGAAAAGTATCATGTGCTTTATACTTGGAATAATAACCGGTATCAATTAAAGCAATGTGAAAAATTGGTCTATTGGGATGAGGCCCAAATGAAGTTCGAAGGGGGGACAGTATTAGCCTCTAAAATAGATTCTGTTTCTCGAGAGGTAGAGAAAATCCTCGTTGATGAAAATCTGGTATTTTAGAAATGTTCGATGGCTCCCAAGCCAAATAGCGCAAAGTCTAATTTACTAGGATCTTCTGGAATCAGTTCTTTAGCAAATTCATGTAACAATTGACTACTTTTCCAATCGTTTTGCGTGCGTTTTAAAATACCCAGCTTTCTGGCGATATTTCCTGTATGTACGTCCAATGGAATGTGTAAATCTTTCGGAGACAGGGTTTTCCAAATACCAAAATCTACTCCTTTGGAATTTGAACGCACCATCCACCGCAAATACATGTTAAGACGTTTGCATGCGCTATTGATCATTGGATTTGAAAGATGCTTTGTGCTTCTTGAACGATGTGGGGTTTGAAGCATAGCGTCTCGAAAGTTACTTATGGCCACATGAATTCCTTCGGAGGTTGTTTTTTTGAAGGAAGCTTCTAATCCAATGGTTTCATAGATGGTTCTTAACGCCTGAATGAAAAACACCAAATCCTCTCCTGAAAAGGTTCGGTGAACGAATTTTAAGGTGCGATGCGCCTCAAAGTTCATTACATAATCATATGGAGATTCACCCATTATTGTCACGAGCTGGTTTCCACTCTTAATAATGGATTTTCGATTTCCCCATGCAATTGTAGCTACTAAAAGGCCAATGATTTCAATGTCTTCTTTGCGTTTGAATTGATGAGGAATAGATATTGGGTCATCCGCAATGAAATTTAGGCTTTCAAATTGTTCTGCCTTAACAAGAAGGAATTCGTTGAGTTCGTGTGGGGTCATACCATCCTTCCATCCTGCATGTGAAGCATCCGGTCGGCTTGTTGAGCAAGTTCTTGGTTATGGGTAACAATAACGAAGCTTTGGTTTAATTCCTCGCGAAGTTTAAAGAATAGCTCATGTAATTCATTGGCATTTTTAGAATCTAGATTTCCCGAAGGTTCATCAGCAAATACGATATTAGGTTGATTTACTAAGGCTCTACAAACGGCAATTCGCTGTTGCTCACCCCCTGAAATTTCATTCGGTCTATGATTCGCGCGATCTTGAAGTCCTACTTTTTCAAGGAGTGAGAGCGCTTTTTCACGCGCATCCTTTTTAGATATCCCCTGAATCATTGCCGGAATCATGATGTTCTCTATGGCATCAAATTCCGGAAGGAGTTGATGAAATTGAAATACAAACCCAATTTTTTTGTTTCTAAATTTTGCAAGTTCCCGTTGCGATAAGCTAAATGGGTTAACCCCATCAATGGTGAAGGTGCCTTCGTCTGGCCGGTCAAGGGTGCCCAATATTTGAAGCAAGGTTGTTTTACCTGCACCTGATGAACCAACAATTGAAACAATCTCACCGGCATTCACTTCCAGCGAAATGCCTTTTAGTATTTCGAGATCACCGTATTTTTTTGTAAGATTTACCGCTTTAAGCATTGTTGTCCAGATGTAAGTCATGACCCATTCGATCACGTTTAGTTTTTAAATAGGCATGATTGTGCAAATTTCCGGGCACTTCTAATGCCACATTTTCAACAATTTCGAGTCCATACCCAATTAATCCGGTGCGTTTTTTGGGATTATTTGACATCAATCGCATCTTAGAAATGCCCAATTCTCGTAACATTTGGGCGCCAACTCCATAATCTCGTTCATCGGCCTTAAAGCCAAGTTCGATGTTAGCTTCTATGGTATCCATGCCTTGTTCTTGTAGTTTGTATGCTTTTAACTTGTTGGAAAGACCAATTCCACGTCCTTCCTGGTTCATGTACACAATCACGCCTTTTCCTTCTGTTTCTATCATCTCCATAGCTTTGTGTAATTGAGGTCCGCAATCACAGCGACAAGAGCCAAATATATCCCCGGTTAAACACGAAGAATGAACGCGTACTAAAATCGGTTCATCTTTTTCCCAGGTTCCTTTTACCAGTACCAAGTGATCTTGATCAGTGTTTTTATCTTTAAAGGCATGCAATTGAAAATCGCCGTAGGTTGTCGGAAGATTGACATCTACGATGGGTTCAACATGTGTTTCATGTGCAATGCGATACTTGATTAGTTCTTCGATGCTGATGATTTTTAAGTCAAATCGCTTGGCGATTTCAACCAATTGAGGGAGCCTTGCCATCGTACCATCCTCATTCAAAATTTCTACAATAACACCAGCTTCTTCAAATCCTGCCAATCTGGAGAGATCAACAGCCGCTTCCGTATGGCCAGCACGTCTTAATACACCACCTTTTTTTGCACGTAAGGGGAAAATATGTCCAGGTTTACCCAATTCTTCTGGGCGGATATTTTCATCTATTAAGGCTAAAATTGTTTTCGAACGATCACTTGCTGATATTCCAGTGGTGCACCCATGACCAATTAAGTCAATACTTACCGTGAATGGAGTTTCATAAGCGGCGGAGTTATTTCGCACCATCATTTCTAAGCCCAACTCATCGCAGCGATCTTCGCTCAACGGTGCGCAAATTAATCCTCTTCCGTGGGTTGCCATAAAATTTACAACTTCCGTGGATGCATTTCTAGCCGCTGTTAAAAAGTCTCCTTCATTTTCTCGATCTTCGTCGTCAACGACAATGATTACTTTACCATTACGAATTTCTTCAATGGCCTCCTCAATGCTATTTAATTGATATGACATTATGCGTTTTGGGGTATGTGTTTAAGGGTTTCAAGCAGATAAGACCAGAATTTTTGCACGGAAGTTATTTGTACTTTTTCATCAGGAGAGTGCGCCGCTCTAATGTTCGGTCCGAACGAGATCATTTCAACTCCCGGAAGATGTTTTCCAAGAATGCCACATTCTAATCCAGCATGACACGCTTTTACCTGTGGTGCTTCATTAAACAGTTGCTTGTAAAGATTCTCCATCACAGTGAGAATGCTAGAGTTCCGATTTGGTTCCCAACCCGGATAATCACCGCCTTGTTCTACGGTAGCACCCATATTTTCGAATGCCGAACGAATGGCCATGCTCACTTCTGATTTTGTGCTTTCTACCGAACTGCGTTGGAGGGATTGTGTTGTAAACGTTCCTTCATGGATTGTAACGCGCGCTAAACTGGAAGAAGCCTCTACAAGATCCTTTATTTGAGGGCTCATACGGAACACCCCGTTATGAACTGCGCAAAGCGTGTTTAATATTTTTGTGCAATCTGAATCATTCATTGCATCACCACTACTTACCACAGATTCAATTTCGAAGGTATGTTCCGATTCAATGCTTTGGTATTCTTGTTTAATGTGTGCGATGGATTGTAGTAGTTTCGCCTTGGCTTCCTCGCTGTTTCCAACGGCAATTCTACACGTGGCTTCTCGTGGAATCGCATTTCGTAGACTTCCTCCATCAAAGGAAATCAATTGAATAGGATTTGTTAGTTTCAATTCCCAAAGCAATCTGGCCATCCATTTATTGGCATTTCCACGCCCTTTATCGATGTCCATACCCGAATGTCCTCCAAGTAATCCGCGGAGTTTGATTTTAAGAACTTCCCAACCCTGATGGATGGATGTTTCTTGGTATTCGTAGGAGGTGTTGGTATCAATACCCCCCGCGCAACCAATAGAAAGTTCATCGTCATCCTCGGTATCTAAATTGAGTAATATTTTGCCGTTTAGTAAGGTTCCGTCGAGTTCTTTGGCACCGGTCATTCCAGTTTCTTCATCGATGGTGAACAGGGCTTCTAGTGCAGGGTGGGGAATATCATCTGATTGAAGTAAGGCCATGATTGCCGCAACACCAATGCCATTATCTGCACCTAAGGTGGTTCCTTCAGCCAATACCCAGTCCCCATCAATGCGCATTTTTATGCCTTCCCGATCAAAATTAAATACCGTAGTTTCATTTTTCTGATGCACCATATCCAAATGGGATTGAAGGATAACGGTAACTCTATGTTCCATGCCAGCCGCTGCTGGTTTCTTAATGATCACATTCCCAATCGCGTCTTCGAGTGTTTCCAAACCAAGACCTTGTCCAAAATCAAGCATGAATTTACGAATACGCTCTTCTTTTTTTGATGGTCGAGGAACTGCGTTTAAGTCAGCAAACGAACGCCAAAGTGCGCTAGGTTCTAAGAGATGAATAGCCATGGTTATGGAAATTTAGGGAATTGTTGAAAATCAGGATCTCGTTTTTCTAGGAACGCATGCTTTCCTTCTTGCGCTTCGTTTGTTAGATAGTAAAGCAAGGTCGCGTCGCCGGCTAACTCCATTAACCCGTGTTGACCGTCTAATTCCGCATTCATAGCGCGTTTAATCATTCGGATGGCTAATGGACTTCGTTTCATGATGGTTTTACACCATTCTACGGTAGTGTTCTCGAGTTCGGCCAAGGGTACCACTTTATTTACCATGCCCATTTTTTCTGCTTCTTCGGCAGTATATTGGTTACACAAGAACCAAATCTCACGCGCTTTTTTCTGCCCTACGTGTCGCGCAAGGTATGAAGAACCAAACCCGCCATCAAAACTTCCTACCTTCGGACCCGTTTGTCCGAATCGTGCATTTTCAGAGGCAATGGTTAAGTCGCATACTACGTGAAGCACATGTCCTCCGCCGATTGCGTAGCCATTTACCATGGCGATTACAGGCTTAGGTAACGAGCGAATGGCTTTATGGATATCAAGCACATTCAATCGTGGCACACCATCTTCTGAGATATATCCACCAATTCCTTTGACGTTTTGATCGCCACCCGAACAAAAGGCTTTTTCACCTGCTCCAGTGATGACCACTACGCTGATATCATTGCGTTCCCTACACATGTGCATGGCATCAAGAATCTCCATATTCGTTTCTGGGCGAAACGCATTGTAAACTTCCGGTCTATTGATGGTAATTTTTGCAATTCCTTCAAAAAACTCAAATTTAATGTCTGTATATGTTTTTAGTGAAACCCAAGATCTCATGGCTTTAATTTTTACAAAGGTAATAACAAAGTACGAAGGGTAGGGTTTAGATTTTTCGAAATTATAGGTGCAATCGAGCCTTTTATCGAATAATAATCTCATCCATGAATATCCATGGAGCACTTCCTTCACCCGGGAATCCTATGGGTATCGTTTTTGGTCCGATGATTTGTAGCCGAAGGGATTGTGTTTTATTTCCAAATCGAATGACTGTTCGTTCAGATGTTATTTTCACGGGTTTAGTTTTACCGCTATCCGTTGTTATTTTTACCTCGCTCGGAAGATGAATCCATGAAGAAGGTTCATATAAAAAACTAAGTTCCAGCCGTTTTATTTTTCGTTTTTCTTCCAAATCCACCTTGATTTCAATGGTATTCGTATCAAAACCAACCCATTGATAGCCCCTCCAAGGACGTGCTCCAAATTGACCGTCTACGAGGGTTAAATCACCCGAATCATAGCGACTGTTAGGCGGCGTAATGTACGTAACCTGTGCGCCCAACCCTTGGTGAGAAATAATCTTCAGCGAATCCGCGCAACAGGGAGAGAAAAAGGTCAAATTATGCTCTGATGTGTTTTTTGTAGTACGTTCAAAAGCAATCGTTTTATTATGGTCCAACCACACGCCATCATGATCGTCATTAGCACTGACTACCACGGATTCATTGGTGTCTTTAAATTCAAATCCAAGGGATATTCCATCAGCTGTTCGATTGAATTTGAAGCTTGGTTTCATAAAGCTCAGTGAAACATTCGTGTTCAAGATTGGACCCATTAGCCTTGGGATGTGATATGTTTTAAGTACACCCTCAAAGTCTTTATAAGGTGCTTTAGTTCCGCCCCAAAGTGCTTGACTTAAGGCAATGGCTCGTGGATAGGTCATGTAGGTAAGTTGATCAAAGGTTGGAATATACTCGGTCCAAAGGTTTGCTTGGCCGCCCAGCATGAACCGCGCGTCTTGGTCTTTCAGTCCTTCAGGGATAGGGTTAAAGTCATATGCTTTTTCGAGTGGCGTGTAGCCTCCGATCGCCAGGGGTTCAGAAACTGATTTCCCTTGATAATGATCGAAATAACAATGTGACCCTGGACTCATCACCACAAAATGGCCTTGTTTTGCGGCAGCGATACCGCCTTCTGTTCCACGCCATGACATCACTGCTGCACCCGAAGTTAAACCGCCTTCAAGAATTTCATCCCAACCAATTAATTTGCGGTTGTGGGCTTGCAGGTATTGATCCATTTGACCGATAAAATAACTTTGAAGTTCGTGTTCGTCGGCTAAGGCAAGGGTTTTTATGGTAGCTTGGCACCTTGGGCATTGTTTCCATCGGGTCTTCGGTACTTCGTCTCCTCCAACATGAATGTATGGACTCGGAAATAGCTCCATGACTTCATCTAAGATGTTTTGTAGGAACAAGATGGTGCTATCCTTGGTGCAGAATACATCGTCGAATACGCCCCAAAGTCCCGGAACCGATTGTTTATTTCCGTTGCATGAATATTCTGGATAAGCAGCTAGTGCAGCGCGAGCATGCCCAGGCATTTCGATTTCAGGTACCACGGTTATTTGCCTTGCCGCGGCGTATGCAACTACCTCTTTAATTTGTTCTTGAGTGTAGAATCCTCCATAATGTGCAGTGTTCCAGGTGCGAGGAAAGGTGGAATGGTGGTTTTCAATGGTGCTGTCACGCCATGCCCCAATACTCGTTAATTTCGGATATCGTTTAATTTCGATGCGCCACCCTTGATCGTCGGTTAAGTGCCAATGAAACACATTGAATTTATACATCGACATGAGATCGAGGTATTGCTTAACTTCTTCCACACTGAAAAAATGACGAGAAACATCCAAGTGTAATCCTCTCCAACTAAAGGATGGGTAATCTTTAACGAAAGAGACCGGAATACTAAACCGTTTGCCATCATCAACCAGGGTTATCAATTGAAAGAAGGATTGAAGGGCGTTGAAGCAAGAGGATTCGCTGGTGTATGTAATTCTGATTTGATCCGTATTTACATTAATGGAATAGGACTCCGGATAGCCTCCCGTGAGTTGTTGAAATGTGATAAACCCTTTATTGGGCATCAATTTAACAAGGGAAGCGTTGGGTAGATATAATGTAGCGATTTCGGGAAGAATCTCTGAAATGTTTTTCGGAAGATTGCGTGCATTAAAATGCAAGGTATCACAGAGAAGCGTTGATTTATTGACTCCGCCATCAATATACGTTACTGGTTTGGGAAGGATCGGACAAAGCGCTTGAGCGTAAAGGTTAAGGGCAGAAAAAAGTATCCCAAGGAAGATTATAATTCGCATGCGATAAAAATACAGCAAATTATCAAAGAAAAAGGCCGGTTGCCCAGCCTTAACTTAGTTTTTGTGAATCAAAGGAAACTTAAGTTTAGTTTTATTTTGCTCCAAGGATTTACTGTAGTTTAGCAAGAAAGTGATCACGCTTTCGGGTGCTTGTACTAAGCGATTGGAATTGATTACACGCTTTACGTTTTTGTACTTTTGAGTCATACGCTAATTTTTACCCAAAACGAAGCTTCGTACATATTATTGCGTTGCGTGTTATTTTCACAATATTTTTACCTTTGCACACCATATACAACCTAAAGATTATCATGAATGCACGAATCAAACCTGGGGTAGCAACCGGCGACCAAGTTCAAGCCATTTTCGCATTAGCGAAAGAGAAAGGGTTTGCGCTACCCGCTGTTAATGTAACCAGCTCATCTACTGTCAATGCTGTTATTGAAGCTGCTGCGAAATTAAATGCGCCAGCAATCCTTCAGTTTTCTAATGGGGGCGCGCAATATTTTGCCGGAAAAGGTTTGTCGAATGCAAATGAGAAAGCTGCTATTTTGGGCGGAATTTCAGGAGCAAAGCACATTCATGAAGTAACTGAGGCCTATGGCGCAACTGTTATCTTGCATACAGACCACTGCGCTAAAAACCTGTTGCCTTGGATTGATGGCTTGTTGCATGCGGGTGAAGAATTTTTTGCTCAAACGGGTAAGCCCTTATACAGTTCCCACATGATCGATCTTTCTGAAGAACCCATTCATGAAAACATCGAATTGTGTAAAAAATATCTTGCACGGATGTCAAAAATGGGTATGACCCTGGAAATCGAGTTGGGGATAACCGGAGGGGAAGAAGACGGGGTAGATAACTCGGGGGTGGATAGTTCAAAATTGTATACGCAACCCGAAGAAGTTGCTTTTGCTTACGAAGAGCTAATGAAAGTTTCGCCACGTTTCACAATCGCTGCTGCTTTTGGGAACGTACACGGGGTGTATAAACCAGGGAATGTGGTATTGAGACCTATCATTTTAAAGAATTCACAAGACTATATTCAGTCTAAATTTCATACTGGGGTTAATCCCGTTGATTTTGTATTTCACGGTGGATCAGGTTCAACCGTGGCAGAAATACGTGAGGCCATTGGTTATGGTGTTGTTAAAATGAATATTGACACCGATTTACAATTTGCTTTTACCGAAGGGGTAAGGGATTATGTGGTGAACAATGTAGAATACTTAAAAACCCAAATCGGGAATCCAGAGGGTGATGATAAGCCAAATAAAAAATACTACGATCCAAGAAAATGGATGCGGGATGGTGAATTAACGTTCATCAAACGCCTTGAGCAATCATTTTCAGATCTAAATAACTTGAATACCTTAATATGAGTTGGTTTAAAAGAAAAAAAGAAGGGATTACTACGAAAACGGAGGAGAAAAAAGAAACTCCGGATGGCTATTGGACAAAATGTTCTAATTGTAAAACCCTATACATTACTGGTGACCTCGCAAAAAACAACTTTGTGTGTGAACGTTGTTCTCATCATGAACGCATTGATTCAGAATCTTATTTTCATTTGATATTTGATGATGGAAAATATACGGAATTAGATCAGGATATGATTTCAGGGGACCCGCTAGAATTTCAAGATACGAAGAAATACACCGATCGTGTTAAAAGCACCCAAAAGGCAACTGGATTAAAAGATGCTTTAAGGTCCGCGTATGGAACCCTTGATGGACAAAATTTGGTAATTGCTGCCATGGATTTTGGATTTATTGGCGGTTCGATGGGTAGTGTGATGGGCGAGAAGATATCTCGGGCAATCATGAAAGCGATTGAACTAAAAGCTCCATTTATGATCATCTCTAAATCGGGTGGTGCACGGATGATGGAAGCAGGGTATTCATTAATGCAAATGGCCAAAGTATCCGGAAATCTCGGATTGCTATCGGAAGAAAAATTACCCTATATCTCCTATTTAACAGATCCAACTACGGGCGGTGTTACTGCTTCTTTTGCTATGCTTGGGGATATTAACATTGCAGAGCCCGGTGCATTAATTGCCTTTGCAGGTCCTCGCGTAGTAAGAGAAACAATCGGTCGAGATCTACCCGACGGATTCCAAACTTCTGAGTTCCTCTTAGAGCATGGATTCTTGGATTTCATTATTGACAGAACTGAAATTAGAGCAAAATTAGGTCAAGCCATTAGGCTGTTTATGAATTAATTTTATCGCTATTAATAAAAGCAAATTTCATCACCCCTCTTTATCTCCCCTCAAGGGGAGAGAATATAACATAGTTGCAATGAAAGTTGAAACAGCCATAGCAACGGGAGAAATCAAAGGAATATAAATTAGTTTTCGCTGAAAGGGAGGAAAAGCCTCGGTGTCGCCCTTTTTTATACATTTGAAGTTATACACGCCAAAAAACAAAATTAAGAATGCAACTAACCAAACTTACCGATGACAGTTCGTGGTTGATAGAGACGGCGGATTTTTCCTTGGTGATTGATCCCTGGTTTACTGACCAACAAGTGGATGGGCATCCCTGGTTTTCCTTGCAAAAACGTTCTCAAACCTACGGTCCCTTTGAGTTTACTAAGGACAAACCCTTGTTTATTTTTGTTTCTCATCCATTCTCCGATCACTGCCACAAAGAATCGTTACTTACTTTTCCAAAAGAAACTGTGGTGATAGCAGAATACAGGGCACTAAAAAAAATTCGTGCGTGGAACTATTTTGCAGTGCTGAAGCCCATAGCTAATGCCCCGTTTTTATTGAAACAACTAACCAAAGTAAGCCTCCTGAATCAAACACACCACGCCTTCATTTTACATGTGGAAGGGAAAACCTTGATGTATGCACCCCATGGGGTTAAATCAAGCCAAGATCTTCCGATGGTGGATGTGTTAATTACCACTACAACAACCTATAAATTACCCTTTTTTCTTGGTGGAACGGTGAATCTCGGACTTAAGCAAGCTAAGGCGATATTAGCTAAAACAGGTGCTAAATTGGTACTTACTACTCATGATCAACAGAAAGAAAGTCGGGGGTTAGTGGGCTTGTTTGCCCGACCTGTTTATGAATATGAGGATTCATTTAAATCCTTGAACACAGGCGATTCCTTAGCGTTTACTGAGTTTATTTGAGGTGATTTGTCGTTGAGCGTTGGCTTTGAATGTAGTTACTCCATCAATTCGCTTTTTTAGGTGCTTTAACGAGGAATCTTCGACACGCTTACGCCACAGGATGTAACTGCTTCGTTTTAATTCCTTGCGCATCAGTGCTCGTACTTCACTTTCCGTTAAATTAAACTGGATTTTGATTGCATCGAACGGCGTTCGGTCTTCCCATGCCATTTCCTTGATTCGATCTATTTCTTCCGGATTCATTCTTTAATTCGAGGGGCTTTGTCGGGCTTGGCATATTCAAACCGCTGAATTATTCGTACCTCGGTGTAAGCATCCAAACCAATGCACCCCACAATATTTGCCTTCGTTAGATCAGCAAATCCATCGCTACCCACAATGTCTTCAGGGTAGTTTATCCATTGCATTTCACCAATCACTAGGTTCGTTCCATTCAACGGAATCGGGATGTTTTCTCTGAATACTAATCCAAAGGAAATGGGGGAAGAGGCTACACTTGGGGCATTAAATCCATCAACATAGTATAGTTCTAATCCCGTTGCATCAAATTCAGATTCCTGCTTTGGATACCGCGCCGAAGTCTGGTGTGCTGCCGCAATGTCGTTGGTCGAAATCAAGTTAATGGTATATTCTTTCGTCTCAAGAATGTTCTCGTAGGTGTGACGCTCCACACTGTCCGGCCTAAAGATAATCCCTAATAAAGGCGGATTGGAACCAATGTGAACTAATGAATTGAAAATGGCAAGGTTACTTTGATTGGCGGAATCTTTTGTCCCGATTAAACAAACGTTTTTATGTCCTACGATACTATTGAAATACTGTGCTTTAACTCGTTGTTCTAGCGTTTCGTATTCAGATCGGTTCATTAGCTTCATAAGTGAATAACTATTCAAAAGGCCTTTTGTTTACTTCTTGTGTGACTTTTGCGACAATCTTATTCAATTGCAATCCCTACCTTTGTTTCATGGAGATTTTCGGATATTTGGCATCCTTAGTTATTGGGGTTTCTCTTGGGTTGATTGGTGGTGGAGGTTCTATTTTAACCGTCCCTGTGCTGGTTTACTTGTTTCATGTTGACCCCGTAATTGCGACGGCTTATTCCTTATTTATTGTTGGTGTAACAAGTCTTGTGGGCGTATTTCCTAAGTATCGTTTAGGGGAAGTTAATTTCAAAACGGCCTTAATTTTTGGTGTACCCTCCATCGCCGCGGTGTTTTTAACGCGTTCTTTTCTTGTGCCCTTGATTCCTAAGGTCTTGTTTTCAGTGGGTGAATTTCAACTCACGAAGCCTCTCATGATGATGTTGCTTTTTGCCGTTCTTATGGTCTTTGCATCCGTATCCATGATTCGAAAACCTGCAACAGTCACCGCAAATCAAGGTCCTCAAGTATTTAATTATCCAATGATTATTGCAGAAGGGACAATCGTTGGATTACTTACTGGATTAGTTGGTGCGGGGGGAGGATTTTTAATTATACCGGCACTGGTGATATTGAGTAAACTACCGATGAAACAAGCAGTCGGAACATCTCTGTTAATTATCGCTGCAAAATCGTTGATTGGGTTTACCGGAGATTTAGGTAAAACAACTATGGATTGGCCTTTACTGTTAATGATTTCAGGATTAGCCATCGTGGGTATTTTTATCGGTTCCTTTCTTGCTAAACGCATCGATGCTGATCGTTTGAAGAAGGGATTTGGGTGGTTTGTATTGGTGATGGGGATTTATATCATTGTAAAAGAACTGTTCTTTGCTTCCCCTTCTTCACATTAGTTTTAAATTTAACGTTACATTATGAATATTGAACAAATTTATACCGGTTGCTTAGCGCAAGGCGCATATTATATCGTTTCCGGAAATGAGGCTATCATTATTGATCCGCTGCGCGAAACAGCCCCTTATTTGAATCGCCTATCCAAAGACGGAGTTACCTTAAAATTCATTTTGGAAACGCATTTCCATGCAGACTTTGTTTCGGGTCACTTGGACTTATCGAAAGCGACGGGTGCTCCAATTGTTTACGGACCCAATGCAGCTCCAAGCTTTGATTTTTATTCAGCAAAAGACGGCGAATTATTAACCTTTGGTTCATGTGCGATCAAGGTACTTCATACCCCAGGGCATACCATGGAATCTACGTGTTATCTCTTGATTGACGAACAGGGCAAGGAAAGCGCCTTATTTTCAGGAGACACTTTATTTATAGGCGATGTGGGTCGCCCAGACTTGGCGCAGAAAGCAGCATCTATGACGCAAGAAGAGTTAGCAGGGACCTTATTTGAATCCTTACGTAATCAACTCATGCCCTTGGCGGATGACATAACCGTTTACCCGGCGCATGGCGCAGGCAGTGCCTGTGGTAAAAACATGTCAAAAGAAACCTTTGATTCTCTGGGGAACCAAAAACGAACGAATTACGCTTTACGGGCAGACATGACCAAAGAGGAATTTATCAAAGAAGTTACCGATGGCTTATTACCTCCACCGGCGTATTTTGGACAAAATGTTGCGATGAATAAATTGGGGTATCAGCCGTATGAAGAAGTACTGTCCAAAGGCTTAACCCCCTTGAGTTCGGAGATGCTTCGGGCAATGGACGACGATGTATTATTCTTGGATACGCGTCCTGCAGCGGAGTTTGCACATGGATTTGTTCTGGGAAGCATTTTTATTGGATTGGAAGGACAATTTGCTCCATGGGTAGGTGCCTTGATTCCGAGTGTAACGCAACCCATTGTTTTGATCACGTCTGAAGGTAAGGAAGAAGAAACCGTTCAGCGCTTGTCGAGAGTGGGCTACGATAATGTGTTAGGTTATTTAAACGGAGGAATCCAAGCGTGGGATGGGGAACTAGATACAATCAATCGCTTAGATGCTTCTCAGGTTGAACAAGGATTGGGTTCAGATGAAGTGCTCATCGATGTGCGTAAACCAGGCGAGTACGATGCAGAACATTTAGCGGATGTACCAAGCATTCCCTTAGATTATATCAACGAGCGTATGGCCGAATTCCCAAAAGATAAAGCATTAGTGCTGCATTGTGCGGGAGGTTACCGAAGCATGATTGCCGCATCGATTTTGAAAGCACGAGGATATCATCACGTAAAAGATGTTATTGGTGGTTTTGGAGCTTTGTCAAAAACTTCATTACCGAAGACCGCGTATGTTTGTCCGAGTACCTTGAAATAGGGAAGAAGTCAGCTGCAATTACAACACTTGTTTAACTCACATTTAATTACGACCTTAGTATTCATGAATATTAAGCAATACATTGAAATCAACCCAGAAAAACGATTTGGTAAGCCCATAATCAAGGGTACTCGTATTTCTGTTGCTGATGTTTTAAATTGGTTAGCGAATGGAATGACTCGTGAAGAAATTATTCGCGATTTTCCAGAATTAGGTGATGAACAGATTAATGCATGCCTGTTTATTGCTGCTTCCAGAGAAGGTCATCTAGGAATAGCATCATGAAACTGCTATTCGATCAAAATATTTCACACCGTTTAATATCTCAAATTCAAGACATCCTACCCGAAGCTAGACAGGTCAGGCAAATTGGGTTAGAAAATTCTTCAGACAAACAAATATGGGAATATGCAAAAGAACATAATTTCACAATTGTGACTTTTGATGGTGATTTCTATGATTTTTCCCTCGTTTGGGGACATCCTCCAAAAATCATTTGGATAAGAACCTACAGCCAGACTACAAAAAATATTGAAGAAATTCTGCGTAAACACATGAACACCATGATTGACTTTCAAGATGATAAAGAACTTGCTTGTCTTGAAATAATACATGCAAACTAATAGCAAGCTTATAAAAAGTTACTCTTAATTCTTTTTCGTAAGTAAGTGAAATCCGAGTCCGGCACTAATACCATATTGGGCGATGGAAACAGACGTTAATGGTGTTTTTCGAATCCACCCGTTGCTGTAATTTATTTCCGCGAAAAAGTGACAGTATTTTGAAAAATAAAAACTTGTGCCAACTTTTAGCATATACGAGGGGCTAACACCCCATTGGTATGATACAGGAACGATTAAAAATGGTTGTTGAGCCATTTCTGATATTGCAATTCCCGGTTCCGCGTGAATGTCAAATTTCCAATTCCTCTTACCAAGGTGATAACCAAACCCAGCATAGATTGAGATAAAGTTTCGTGGAAATTTTTCTGGCGAATTGGTGTACAAAAGCTTTCCATTTGGAGCCATAATGTTTGCTTCTCCTCGAACACTAATGCGGTTTTCTAACGCATATTCTACAAACCCATTGATTAAGGCAACGGTAGTTTGTTGGGTGTAGAAACGCGTAGGGGCAATAGTAGCGCTTGCGCGAAGTAGGGAAGGCTGAAAATAGCTTGGTCTTTCCTGGCTATAGATCAGGGTACTTACAAGCAAGAATAACCCCGTTATCTTCTGGTGAATCCCCATAACTTGGCAATTTTATAGTTTAAACTTAAGGTGACCAACACATGTCCCGCCAAGGATGCTCCCTTGTGCTCATTGAAACTTAGCGCACCCGTCGTAAAATCATAGTCGGTTTCAATGTGATTACCTAAGTGAATCATATATTGCCCGGTAAGTGAAATGTCAAACCTTGGAGATAATTCCAGGTGTGTTCCAAGTCCTGCTTGTACCGCAGAACTCCAACGTTCGGCCGACATGGGTCCATCCAACGGACTTGCCTTCGCTTCAATCTTTGAATAATCAAAGCAATGGCCAGCTAAGATGTACGGACGAAATTTAGGTTTAAATTCCTCTTTTTGACGGAAATAGTCAAGGTTGTTTATCGGATAAAATAAGACACTCCACCCGATATGATAATCGGTACGATGCGCATAATTCAAAATGTCACTGGTGATGTAATCAAAAAACCAATCGGTATTCACTGCATCCGAAAATCGTAAACGAAACTGACCACCAACTCCGGTTCCCGTCATTTCGTTCTCATGGTCGTTAAATAAACTCACGGTTGTTCGACCGCCAAGCGACAACATCCCGGCTGGCGTGTGTTTTCGATCGGCCTGACTCAAAAAACAAAATCCAAGGGTAAGTGTAAAGATTAAAAGTATGCCCTTCATATAACGAAGGTAAGAAAGAATTTGATTTTGTATCTTCGCAAAAAGAATCATTATGCGGGTTTATTTAGATAATGCGGCTACCACACCAATGGCGGCGGAAGTAGTAGATGCAATGTGTGAGGTGCTTCGGAATAAATTTGGGAATCCATCCTCTACGCATTCCTTCGGTCGTGAATCTAAGGCCTTAATCGAAACGGCCCGCAGAAACATTGCTGGTCATTTGAATTGTCACCCTGCTGAATTATTTTTCACCTCTGGTGGGACCGAAGCCGATAACTTGGCTTGCCATATTGCGGTGCAAGAGTTAGGCGTGAAACGCATTATTTCTACTTCCATCGAACATCACGCCGTGGGGCACACCGTAGAAATGTATCGCGACCGCTTTAATGTTCAGCTGCATAATTTAACCTTGGATGCGCAAGGGCATATCGATTTGTCGGAATTAGAGGCGCTGTTAAAAGAACCCATTCCCACCTTGGTTTCCTTGATGCACGCCAATAATGAAATCGCAACCTTGATACCTTTGGAACGGGTGACTGCCTTGTGTAGAACACACGGGGCATATTTTCATTCTGATACGGTCCAAACCATGGGGCATTATGCCTTTGATTTGAAAGCCTTGGATATTGATTTTCTTGCGTGTGCGGCGCACAAATTCCATGGACCAAAAGGTATTGGGTTCTTGTACGTGAATAAGCGCATAAAAATGACACCTTTGATTTTAGGGGGTGCCCAGGAACGTGGATTTCGCGGAGGAACAGAGAACATCTCAGGAATTGTTGGACTTTCAAAAGCCTTTGATTTGGCTTACGAAAACCTTGAGGGACATCATTCCCATGTACAAGGGTTAAAAACCTATATGATGGAGCGATTGAAAGCGCACTTTCCCGATGTTTTATTCCATGGAGATACCTCACCCGAGGGTTCGCTCTACACGGTATTAAATGTTTGTTTTCCAGCAACGGACAAAGCCAGTATGCTGCTGTTTACCTTAGATTTAAAAGGGGTAGCGGTAAGCGGCGGCAGTGCGTGTACCTCAGGTGCAACGAAAGGATCGCATGTATTGGAGGGAATTGGTGCAGATATGAGCCGTCCAAATGTTCGCTTTTCCTTTTCTATATATACCACCAAAGAAGAAATCGATTTCGCGTTGGAGCAAGTGTTTTCTGCCTTTGCTGTCGCCTTAGCCTAATGAGGTCGCCTAAAAACATATTGTTTTTAGCTTCTTGGTATCCCCATCCAAGCAATCCAACCCTGGGTAATTTTATACAAAAGCATGCAGAAGCAGCATCAAAATCTAATAATGTAACCACACTTTCAGTTCATTCCAGGGAAGGAGGGGGGGTTATGGTGGAAAAAATAACGCGAGACAACTTGTCAGAGTTACGCGTATTTTATCCAAAAGCAAGAGGTCTCTTTAAGCGTTTAGTTCAGTATGCTCGATTTAGAAAGGCTCTAGCCTTGGGAGTAAGCACGTACCGTCAATTGGTTGGTGAACCCGATGTGTTGCACTTGAATGTTGTTTTTCCCTTGGGATTATTGGTTAAACGGCACTTCCCAAGAACTCCGCTTGTGATCACGGAGCACGCGAGTAGTTTGCACGACGGACCAAATGCCTATCCCAAGTGGATGCTTAAGCGCATGATTCCAATATATCAGCAGGCGAAAGCGATTCTACCAGTGAGTGCCAATTTGGGGGAACGAATCAAAACCTTGGCCGGAACTTCCTATCAGGTCTTACCGAATGTAGTGAATGAAGATATCTTTACCTTATCGAAAGAACCAGCTTCCAAAACCCGCTTGGTTCACATTTCCACCTTGTTTGAGGCCGCAAAGAATGTGCATGGGATGTTGCTCTCCGTGAAGCAATTATCAACAACTACACAAGACTTTGAATTTCACATCATCACCGATGGGGATGCCACGCAGGCAAAAGCCTTGGCGAATGAATTGGGTTTATTGGACCGTTTCGTGTTTTTTCATGGAACCATGGAAACCCAAGAAATCGCGTCTTTCCTTCATACCTGCAAGGCCTTGGTGTTGTTCAGTAATTTCGAGAATTTTCCCTGTGTGATACCAGAAGCGTGGATGAGTGGGGTTCCGGTAATTGCTACTGCGGTAAATGGGATTCCAGAATTTGCTCATGCGGAAAATAGCATCTTGATAGAACCACGCAACGAAGACCAGCTCACCCAAGCCATGTTGGAACTCTTAAATGGAAAACGATTTGACGCGCAGGCTCTTCGTGCCTATGCGATGGAGCATTTTAGTTATGCAGCCGTTTCCAAGCAATTGGATGAGGTGTATAGAAACATACGGATTTAATCATTAGGTGCGGCCCTTCGACTTCATTTCACTCACGCTAGTGTTCGCAGTGGTTCTTTTTCGGTCAGTCATTTTGCTGTCGTTTTAGGTGAAATGTCAAGCCTATTTGTGTTGTTAATATTCCCGTCCAATTTTTACTGGTAAGCTCTTTTGTTTGATTAATTACTGCTTCGCTGTTCGGTGAATATAGGTAGGGTGTGTATGCAATTGATATAAAAGGTGATAAATAAAAATTATTTTTCAAGGTTAAATAATAACCCGCCTTTAAACAGATATCACCACCAATACCAAATGCTCTTGACGTTGTTTCGTCATACTCAAAGGGGTTTCCATTTATATGTCTAAAAAGTCCGCTTGATGTTGCGGAAATTATCAAGTCAGCATATAGCCCTTTCGGTTTTTCAGCGTTTTCGTAATGCAAAATGTATCCTAGATTTATAAAATGGAGCTTGAGCATATTGTTGAAATTCTCATTTTCTGCTGAACTCTGGAAATAGGCGTAGCTTACGTTTATTCCATGTTTAACATGTTTCTCATTTTCGAACACATAAGAAATGGATGTGTTTAATCCATTCATAAGCAGTGGCTGCTTTTCTGTCTGGAAAGGCCGGCTCACATTGTAGGTTTGAATGGCCTTGTCCCATTGGCCTGAATACAAATATTCATACGATGCATCTATTTTAAATTCTTGAGCTCTAGCGAAGCCAATGTGCAATAGCAAGATAATTGATAAAACGATTGACTTCATTTTTTGATATCAGTTAACATATTGATTACTTCTCTATAGCCTGTTTCTACTGCACCATGAACCGTTTGATGATGCCCATTAGTATTCATTGCTTCACCCGCAAAATATAGTTTTTCACTTAGTGCTTGACTCGCAATTTTCCGGGCGTCTCCCATGCCAATGGTGCTATAAGAGTATGCTCCTTTAATGTAAGGATTGGTTGTCCAGTTTTCAACATGTGACGCGATAAAGGATGCTGTTGCTTGACCATTATACATGATGTCTAATTCTTGTATTAATGCGCTTGTTATCGCTGCGTCACTTCCTAATGACGTTAAATATTCGGCTTGTTCGCCCATAATAAAGGCAAGCAATATGTTATCGTTTTGTGCTTTGCCTATACGGTCATCGGCATAAGCAGCACACACTGACCCACCAATGATATTTTGATCAAAGAACTTATTGCTAAACTTTAAAAATACCTTCATTCCTGCATCCATTCCTATTTTTGAGAATGCCGTTATTTTTTCATCAGGCAATGCGGGAATAAATTCAATGTCAGCCGATTTTAGAATGGGTATTGGAACAGTAATAATTACTTTATCTGCGTTGAATGTATTGTTATTACTATCAGTTATTAGAATGGTTGATTGCGAATAATCAATTTTAGACACAACCGTATTGAGTAAGATATTATCCTTTACTTGATTTGCAATTTGGGTATCAATTAAATCGAAAAAAGTTTCTTCAAATTTAAAATCATCATCTCCAGCACTCCAATGTTCTTCATCTTCGTTGTTACCAAATACAGAAAGTCGAGAAGCGGCCGCACCTTGGTCTCCAGCAATATTTTCAACTATGTATTTATACTCGTTACCCAATCCACTTTGCAAGGCATAGTCTTCGTACGAAATATCGGGTAAATTATCGCCTTCAAAAATATCAGTTTCTTGTGGTAAGGAATTTACCAACTGATTATTAAACCAATATCTTGTTTCACTATCATCGAGTGAGATTTTAGTTTTTGACTTTTTGATTAAGTCGCCCAACATACTATTTTTCCCATGTAACCATTGTGCCCCGGTGTCAATCGGAAAATTGGCAAAACCGGTCAGCTTACCAAGTCTTCCACCATAGGTTGAAGAGGCTTCCAATATTTGAAAATCTATTCCTTTTGACTTTAACATATATGCAGCATATAAACCTGCAGCACCCGCACCAATGATTATAACTTTCACGTCATAACTTACGTCTTCAAATAAAGTTTCTTTTCGGCAAGCAGAGAGTAATGATGAAGGGATTAAAAGGCCACCTATGGAGAGTAACGTTGATTGTTTTATAAAATGTCGTCTATCCATTTTTTTAAGATTATTGTCAATTATACGTGTTTTTTAGGGTTTCCGCCAACGATTTCGGGCTTGGCGAAGGTGGCGAATTTTAAAGTTAATTTTATTTACCTTCGGTACTGCTCCGCGGTGCGTTCAACAATCGAAAGCTTTTCCATTTTCGTTTTTTGTAACTGAAATTACGGCTTTTTTCTAGACGTGTGTTGGTGGCTGGGTGATTTCAATATTTTTTAAGTCCTTGGTATTATTAAATGTCACCGTAGTTTTATTTTATCGTGTAACTCACATTGCGTCCCTTTCCTTGTTTTTCAATCAATCCTTTACCGAGCAACTCCGACAAAATACGTTTTACGGTTGGTGCGGGTATCGCCAATTTTTCGGCAATTTCACCCGACTGAATGTTCGGACGATTTTGAATAATAGTATAAATTGATTTTTCCTTGGGCGAAAGCTGTGTTTCCAATCCACTTATATGCAATTTCGTCATTAATTGAGATTGAATATTTGACAAGCAACTCAAAAAGAATTGTATCCAAACGGTTATATCTTCGTTAGGGCGTTGTGCCTGACAACTTCTAAGAACCTGATAATATTCATTTTTTCGGTTTTCAATTTCGTGCTCAAAACTCACGTATTGTATCCATTTATATCCGTTTTTGAGCAACAAAAACGTTGAAATCAAACGACTTAATCTGCCGTTTCCGTCTTGGAAAGGGTGAACGCTCAAAAAATCATAGACAAAAGATGCTACGTTGACTAACGGGTGCACTTCCGTTTCGGAATCATACCAATTGAGCAAATGCCTTATGGCAACTTCGGTGGCAAATCCAGCTTCGGTGGTTTGAAAAATGATTTGTCTTGTGCCGTCAGGAAATGAAGCTTCAACTGCGTTGCTATGTTGCTTATAATTGCCTTTATGCCATTGATCTTTGGCACTGTATTTCATCAAGCTATTGTGTAAACTTTTAATATGACTTTCGGAAAAGCTACTATTTTCGTTAGATTCAGAAATCAAATCCAATACTTCAAAATAACCGACTACTTCCTGCGAATCTCTGTCGGTAAGTTTTGTGACGTCAATTTTTTGAAGCAACACATCAACCTCTTCATCGCTCATTTTGTTGCCTTCAATACGATTTGAAGCTCCTACGCTTCGCACGGTAGCAATGCTTTTCAACTCTTTGAGGCTTTGACCTTCTTTTCGTTCAATGGCCGTCCAATTTGCATCAAAACGGTCGATTTTACTTATTAAATTGATCAGTTCCCAATCAATATTCAGCTTGAAATTATATACCTCATTGTTCATTTTGATACGATTTGATACGCAAATGTACGATTATGATTCGAAACCCCTACTGAAAATGATACGATTTGATACGTTTATAGTTGATTATGATACGAAAAATGTCATTGTTTTCAGTAATAAAATTGTTTTGCTGCCAGTTCGTCAAACCTTGCCAAAACGGTTTTTGGGTTTGCGAAGGCGGTGATTTTACCACCAAACTACCAAGGAAGAACCGATGTATAAATATAGTAAAAAAATGTCAAACGAAGCGATAAGCCACCGCTTTTGCAAACCCAATGTTATGGGCTGGCATATTTGATAAACGTGGTTTTAATTACTAACTAAAATCTTTTGTCGTGGTATAGAAAAACGACTATAATAATATGAGTAAAGTTCAAAAATTTTGGGTTGTAACAAAACCAACAAAACGCTCAACATTGGTTGATATTCTGTTTAGTGCAGATATGAAAAGAATGGAATTACAGTTTAAAGGAGGCCTGTCTGGAAGCGAAATTATCGGTACATTTACAACGAAAAATGAAGCCGAAAAAGTGGCTAAAATGGCGTTACTAAAAGCTGGTGCGATTACAAAGTTTTAAATCAAAAAGTGGTGTAGATAATTACACCACTTTTAAAATAAAATTATCAAATGGGAAAACATTTAAAAATACTTACTGCTGAATACTTAAATGAGTATTCCA
>Ga0247843_1003792_pt1 | contig 23868 bp, 27 predicted proteins | sample LaCruzMarch2017__FD_192420 | JGI IMG/M metagenome (GOLD analysis project Ga0247843, IMG submission 192420) | Freshwater microbial communities from meromictic Lake La Cruz, Castile-La Mancha, Spain - LaCruzMarch2017_8m | ecosystem: Environmental > Aquatic > Freshwater > Lake | place: Spain...
CACACTCGTGAAAGCCAATGCCGAGCACTCAGAGCCAAGGGTGATCCGATGCGATGAAAGCTCCGCCATCGTGAGATGAAAAAACTCTCCGCGACCTTGCATCTTGAAGGTTTTGCAAGAGGCTCTGTCCATAAAGAAAATGCTTTGAGCAGCCCGATTTCTTGGCTCCGCCCAGGAATTAAAGTCAATCTGCAACTAGCAGACAAAAGAGAAATCTGAATGCGCGTGAGGTATTTCAGTGATGGTTTAGCGCTAAGAAGCAAAGAATTTGCGGAGAGTTTCTTCACCGAAAATCGTGACAAATTCGGCCCCAAGCGCCGCGATGGAGCACGAAAGGTGAGCGAATCAGAGTCTCCTTTGTACTCACTAAGACGATTGCGGTTGAGAACTCTAGATGATGCCCGCCATTTGTTCAGGGTTCATTCCAGCTTCCACTGCGCCACCGGCAATCGGGAGCAAAACTAGCTCACTGATTCACCGTGAGCCGCTCCGCCACCGCCGCAATCAACTGCTCCAAACTCCTCGCCGCGACGACGGCGATGCTTTCCTGATAGATGCCGGTGTCGTAAAGTTCGCGCGGTGGAAGATACGAGGCACCCCAGTCGGCGGCGATGGTGGCGATGAGGATGATCTTGTCGGGGAAGCGGCGGCGGAGTTCGGTTTGGAGGTAGGAGTAGCTTTCGCCCTGCATGCCAAGCCAGATGGCATCACCGGGCAGGAGAAGTGGAAAATGGGCGCAGTTTCAACCGTCACCTTGGGGCGTCTGTTGCGTCAGCGAGAGCACTGCTTTGAGATGCTGCACGGCGATGAGGTCATGCGGTCGGCCCATGGCTTCCTTGGCTTTGATGAGTGTCTCAAGATCGAGGATGCGGCACTGCCCGATGGGCAGGTTTAAGACGATGCTGTGCCCAGGGCTTCTTCATAGTCGCCCACAGCGCGCACTTCACCGAGACAATCAATGATGCCTAGGTCGGTCTTCAAATACAGGTTCTTGAATCGCGAGCATTCTTCAGGTGTCAGGGCGAGAGGGATGTCGGGACGCGTGCGATGCACGGGATGCAGATCGGCGACTGCCGACTGAATGCGCATGAGGTTCTCAGCGGACAGCCGAATGCAGATGTCCACATCACGGGTGTTTAACGATGAACCGTGAATGGCGGCGGCAAGCCCGCCAACGAGGACAAACTCAACCTCTGCTTGGAGTAATCGCGCCAGAAGTTGGTTAAGTTGTAGCATGGCTCTGGATTAATGCAGTCCTCGCCATTTCGAGGAAGTTAATCGTGTCATCGTTGGCTAAGAGCCTCTCCCAGGGAGTTAAACGCAAGTTATCTTCAATGAGCGAGAGGTCGATACCCGTTTCGGGATCGACTCTCGGACAAAGCTCCTCTTCGCTTGGAAAGCTGTCAATTGGCACGGTGACTGTCATGCCTGCAATGATGCGCAATCAGGCGGGGGCGCAAGGCCGAGATGAACCAAGGGCGGCCTACGACTCTTATCCTAGCGGTTAGAAATCTAGTGGCTGGTGATCCGCCCCGACACCGCTTCAATCAATTGCTCCAAACTCCCCCCTGCGACGACGGCGATGAGGATGATTTGTCGGGGAAGCGGCGGCGGAGTTCGGTTTGGAGGAGGGAGTAGCTTTCGCCTTGGACGCCGAGCCAGTGGCCGGTGGGGGAGGTGTCGAACTGGAGGACGAGGTCGTCGATGTCGTTGATGAACTCGAGGAGGGCGGCGGTGTCGGTTTCGACTTCTTTGATCAGGGCGCTGCGGTTCACGATCTGGCCGCGTGGGGCGTTCATCACTTTCGTGTAAGCGGCGATGGCGGCGGTGAGTGCGGTGATACGGGCCGGGGTGATGCCGCGTTTGGCGGCGTCCGTTTCGCCGACAGCTCCCTGGGCGATGTCGCGGATGGCGATGGTTTGGGTGCGGAGTTTGACGATCTCGCTCTTCGTGTAGTCCACCTTGCCGTAGCGGTCGCGGTCGCCGGTCTTTTTGAAGTGGTTCGCCAAAGCGCGGGCGGCGATGAAGGCGAGGTTTTCCAGCGTGGCCTCGGCGACGGTTTTTTCATCCGCCGCACCGCCCGTGGCGGCCTCGGCCTGCGCGGCTTTCAGGCTGAGGGCGGGATAGTCTGCGGCGAGCTTGGCGAGGTCCGTGCCGAAGTCGGCAGGCTACTGTCCTTCCCAGACGGATTTGTGTTCGGGGCTTTTAGCGACAGTGATGTACGTGCCGATCATGTTGAGCTGATTTTGGAGTCGTGAGGTCATGGCGGGGCTAAGGCTAAGGATTTCACGCGCAAATGGGAAGACCAAATTCAGGAAATTTCAGAGGTGCCTGTTGGGCAATGTCATCGAATGTCGTGGGTCTAACGAAAGTGGTGTCGTCGCTGCAAGGGCGATGCCCTTGCAGCTCTGCCACCGCACTCCAGGACGCTTACGCGGTGCCCGCAGCGTAGATCGCTTGGGTTCCTTTGTCGTTGCGGCAGGTGTCACGGGCGATTTATCGAGGGCAGCGCCCAGCAAACGGTCCGCAGCGGCGATTACCGGGCTGTTAGCGGTGTCCGCAATCTTGTATTTCTCAATTTCGCGAGTGTCAGTAGCCTCCGCACACTTGTAAGTAGTGATTTCCAAGCTGTTGGTCGCAATAGCAGCCTTGCATGTCTCAATAGCACGTTTGTTTGTCGCAATAGCAAACATGTCAGTCGCAATAGCACGATTGTCAGTGGCGACTTCTCGGATGTCAGTGGCGATTTCCTGCAAAAGGGCGCGTCCTGCAAAAGGGGGTGCGTGTTTCATTTTGCTGAATTCCAGAAATTCAGACGCTCGACAAGTTGAGTGCGGCACAAAACCCTTCTAAAAACTGGGAACTTGCAATTTGAAACACCTGGCCCTTTTACTTAATCTCATTCGCAACCCTCAACAGCCTCTCCCGTCTCATCATGACGGCTTACTTTCTGCCGATGCGCCAGAGATGAGACTGCGTGCGGATGAGGAAGTCTGTACCGAGCACGGCGTAGGAGGCTAGGGAGCGCTCGGCGAGGTCGTTTTTGGCTAGGATGCGGAAGGTTTTACCCGGCTGCACGATGACGCCGAGTCCTTTTTCATCTTGAAGGTAGAGTTTCCCGTCTGCGTGTAGGATGGAGGCGCTGATGGGGCCGGTGCAGCGTTCCTGATAGTGCGACGTGCCGGTCTTGGCATCCACGCAACTGAGGATGCCGTTGTCGGCCACCATGTAGAGTTCGTCGCCCACCACGACCATGCTGGGGTTGTGTGGGACGTATTTGTCCAGAGTCCAGACCACATGCGTGTCGGTCACATCGCCGGTGCCATCCACGCGGATGGCCATCGCCACGGGTTTATTGTAGCCAGTGCCGATAAAGATCATGCCGTGGGCGTGGACTGGGCGTGGGACCACGGAGTAACCCTGGTCGTAGCGTACCTTCCAGATTTCCGCGCCGGTCAGGGGATCGAGCGCATTGACCACGCCGCTGCCGGGGGTGATGAGCTGCCGCCTGCCATTCACTTCGATGACTAGCGGGGTGCAGAAGGAGAATTTGTTCGCGGCGGCGCTGATGCGGGAAAATTTCCAACGCTGTTTGCCGGTGGCCTTGTCCACGGCGATGACGGCGGGGTCTTTCTCCGCATCGGCATTGAAGATGAGCAGGTCGCCTTCAATGATCGGGCTGCCGCCATTGCCGTGCACGGGGGAGTAGGCGAACGCGCGCGTGCTCCACACAATGCTGCCATCCTTCGCATTTAGGCAGGCGGTGCCCTGGTGCCCGAAGTGGACGTAGAGTCTGCCGTTTTCATAAACTGGTGTCGGGCTGGCGTGGCTGTTCTTTTTGTGTACGGCGGGGGCTTCGGTGGCCTTCTGTGCGAATACTTCCCGATCCCAAAGCACTTTTCCATCCGCCGCAGAGACGCATAGCGCGCGCAGGCTGCGGTCCACCACCGGCTTTTCCTCCCCGCCCACCGGCACTGCTGTGGTGAGGTAGATGCGGTCGCCGATAACTACGGGCGATGACCAGCCGATGCCTGGTAGTGCCGCTTTCCAACGGATGTTTTTGTTCACTGTGGGACTCCATTCCGTGGGCAGTCCGGTGGTGGTGGTCTGACCCTGGCGGGTGGGGCCGCGGAATTCGGGCCAGTCTTGGGCAGCGGCAAGGGTCGAGATAAGGAGGAGAGGAAGGAGGCGCATGGAGTGATGAGTGGGTAGGGGAGTGGGATAGGGGACTGGCGCTTATAGGCTTTAACTGAGCTTCCAGCCAGCACGTGGTTCACGGCGGATGAAGCGGTTCGCAGCTTCGTTGTTGGTGATCTTCATCGCTTTCGCATCCCAGATGATCTTGCTGCCTGCACGATACGCGACATTGCCGAGATGATTGGCCTCGCTCAGCGGCCCGGCGTAACTAAAAGGGCTGCCAGTAGGTGTGCTATTCTTGATGGCGTTTAGCCACTCCACATGCTGGCCTGGGGAGTCGGCGATGAAGGGCTTGGGCCGCTGGAAGTCTTTGAAATCCGCCTCCGGCAGCAGGACATGCTTGCTGTAGTCGGAGAGCAGCATCCCTTTCTCGCCGATGAAAAGTACGCCACTTTTCCATTGGCTGATGAACGGGTCGTTCTTCCAAACGTCGGGCTTGTTTACGCCCTGGTGCCAGTGCAGTCGGCACGCGGGCATGGTGCCGCGTGGGCCGTATTCATAAACGGCGGTCATGGAGGCGGGGGCGATCTCTGGATCTGCCTCTGGGCCGAATGCCTCCACGCTCAGCGGCGCGTCGAGCTTTAGCGCCCAAAAGGGCAGGTCATTCCAATGGCTGCCCAGGTCGGACATGGTGCCATTGCCAAAGTCCCACCAACGGTACCACTTCGGGCCGGGGAAATAGACTTCGTGGTAAGGGCGATAGGGCGCGGGGCCGATCCACAGATCCCAGTCGAGATAGGGCGGCGGGGTTTGCTCCTCCTTGGGGCGCTCGGTGACATAGACGATGTCCTTGTTCTTCTCTGCGTCCTCTTTGCTCTGCAGACCCCAGGCACGTGCCACGCAGACGTGGGCCTCGGTGACATTGCCGATGGCACCGCTCTGGATCAGCTCCACCACGCGGCGGTAGTTCGGCTGCCCGTGGATCTGCGTTCCCATTTGCGTGGCTACACCGGCTGTGGCGGCGGCTTCGGTAATGAGGCGCGCTTCGGCCACATCGCGGGTGAGGGGCTTCTCGCAATAGACGGGCTTTTTCATCCGCAGCGCGGGCAGTGTGGCGTAGGCGTGGGTGTGCTCCGTGGTGCTGACGACCACGCCGTCAATGTCGGATTCCTTGAGCGTCTCGTAGAGCTTGCGGAAGTCGCGGAAGGTCTTCGCCCCTGGGAAGGCCGCCGCTGCGCGCTCCAGGTTCTGGCCGTTCACATCGCACAGCGCCACCACGTTCTCTGTGGGCTGCTTCGGCGTTGGTGTAGGTTGGTCCGCCGTCGCAGCGTTCTTGCTCTGGACTGCATCAAGGTGGACGCCGACGAGTGCCTGGATATTTGATGCTCCGCGGCCACCGACGCCGATGAAGGCGAGGTTCAGTCGCGCATTTGGTGAGCGCGAACTGACGATGGCTGGGAAGCCCAGCGCGCCTACGACGAGGGAACTCTGGGCGAGAAACTGACGGCGGGATGTGCTGGCGGGGCTGGACATGGCGAAGGAACGCCAGGGCTGCTTGCTGTCTTGCGGCATACCCTCGTGGCTCCCCCATTCCTCCAATAGTGAACTTTCGTCACTGGCTCAAAATTCACCAGGGATCCTCGCCCAGCAGGTCGCGGCACAGATTCACTGCTGACATGAAGCCGTCTTCGTGGAAACCGTAGCGTTGCCAGGCTCCGCAGTAGTAGGTCGTTTGGTCGCGTGAAATCTGATTGAGTTCTGGAAGACGCTTTTGCGCGGCGACGGCCTGCACGTCAAAGAGCGGATGCTCATAGGCGATGCGCTTGAGTACCTTGGCCGGGTCAATGGCCTCAGCAGCGCCGATGCTGACGAAGTAGTTCGTCTTCTCAGACACGCCTTGGAGTAGGTTCATCCAGTAATGAGTGCTGGGCTGGATGGTGCCGCGCTCGTCAAACTGGATGTGATAGTTCCACGAGGCCCAGCACTTGCGTGTCTTGGGCATGAAACGGTCATCTGTGTGCAGGGTGGCCGTGTTTGGCTGATAGCGAAAGGGCGTCAGCAGCTCCGCCTCCAGTGCTGTCGGCTCCGCTAGCATTTTCAGGGAGGTAGGGGCGTGCGTGGCTAGAATAATCTTATCGTAGGTCTCCGGCGCGTGACCCAGGACATGGATGCTGGCTTTGCCATCACGCCGTTCGATGCGCTGCACAGGTGTGTTCAGGCGGATGCGGTCGCGGAAAGGGGGCACTAGCTTGCGCACATACTGGCGGCTGCCATCCACCACTGTCCACCAGGGGTGCCGCGACTTCATGCCGAGGAAGCCGTGGTTGAACCAAAAGTGCATCAACGTCCGGGCGGGGAAATCCATCATCAACTCTGGCGGCGTGGACCACACCGCGCTGCCCATGGGGATGACGTAGAGGTCTAGGAAATCCTGGCCATAACCGCGTGCATCAGCGTACTCGCGGAGAGTCATGTGCTCCACATGAGGATCGTTCATTGCCTCCACGGTTTCTTCGTTGAAGCGCTTGATCTTCAGCAGAAAGCTCCAGAAGCGCGGGCTGAGGAGGTTGCGCCGCTGGCCGAAAATGGTGTCCAGGTTCTTCCCATTGTACTCATAACCTGTGGGCAGGTGCTTTAGGCTGAAGGACATGTCCGTGCGCTTTGCCTCCACACCCAATTCTTTGAACAGACGGCAAAGCAGGGGATAGGTCTGGTGGTTGAAGACCATGAAGCCGGTGTCTATCGGCAACTCCTGCCCCTCCTCAGTCACCGTCACCGTGTTTGTGTGACCGCCGATGTAGTCTGCCGCTTCATACAGCGTCAAATCATAGCGTTTGTGCAGGAAATGCGCACAGCCCAACCCAGAGATTCCAGAACCGATGATAGCGAGGCGTGGCAGTGACATGTGGCGGAGGGTGTGTTCGACGAAAAATCCCTCGTCTTTCGCCTGCGGCGGCGGACCGGATTCATCAGGTTGCTCGGACGGATGAAAAGAAAAGCCGACCTGTGGCGCTTCCACACCAGCTTAGACAAGGTGAAGCTCCAGGCGCTTGTCTTTGTCAAAGCGCACGTCTTCGGCCTTTTCGATGAAGATGGTGTCCTCGCAGATGTTTTTGGCGTGGTCGCCGACGCGCTCTAGGAACCGGGCGACGAAGATGAGGTGTAGGTAACTTTCTAGAGGGGATTTCCGCGCCTCCATGACGTGTAGGATTGCCTGATCGAGCGATTTTTCAGCTTCGTCGAGGTGCCTGTCCAGCAGGCGTGCGGCGGCAGCAGCCTCGGTGTCGCCCTGGGTAAATGCCTGGATGCTAGTCTCCAAGTTCCGCGCACAGAGGTGATAGACGGGCTGGATGAGGTTAAGCTCGGACATCTCTGGCAGGTTGTTGATCATGCGGGCACGCTTGGCGATGCTGCACGCCTGGTCAGAAATACGCTCCAGGTTGTTTGCTACACGGATGGTTCCCATGACCTGGCGCAGGTCGTGGGCGGTGGGCTGAAATTTTAGCAGAATCTGCATCCCCAGGCGGTCGAGACTTTTTTCCAGGTCATTGACATCCTGATCGGCGGCGATGGCGGCATTGCACAGGTCGGTATCGCGTTCCAAGAGGCCACGCATGGCACTGGCGAGGTTTTTCCGCGCGATGCTGGCCATGATCAGCGCCTGCTCACGCAGACGGTTGAGGGATTGGTCGAAGGAGGTCAAAATATGATCGTGTATTTCTGTCGCGTGGTTCATGAGTGGCTACATCGGTAATATGACGCTTCCGACGCTGACTCTGCCTTGGTTGGCGACTACGGCAACGTCGGCGTCTCCTTTAGGCTCGCGGTTGGTGCGCTCGCAGAACTGGTCATAGGTGATGACTTCGAAGTCGCCATTATCGTGCTCCAAAATGGCGGTGAGGGATTCCACCCAGTCACCGGAATTCAGGTAGTGGGTCTCGCCGACGACTTTATTGGCGGGGCTGTGGATGTGACCGCAGATGATGCCCTTGCACCCTTTGGCGCGGGCGAGTTCTTGGAGCTGCTCCTCATATTTGCCGACAAAGCTGACGGCGGATTTCACCTTCAGCTTTACCCAACGGCTGAGGGAAAAGCTCTCCTTGCCCCGCACTCGGCGGTACCAGTTGTAGGCGCGGTTGACACGCAAAAGGATGTTATAGCCGATGCCGCCGATATGGGCGATCCAGGGATGGTTCGTGGTGACGTGGTCAAAGCCATCGCCGTGGACGACGAGGTAGTCACCCTGCCGGGTGTGGTGGATGTGCTCGTCGGTGATGAGCAGGTTGTCGAGATTGATCGGGATGAAGCGTTCGAGGATGTCATCATGGTTGCCGCGCAGGTAGATGATCTGCGTGTTCTCCTTTTCCATCTTCTTCAGGACGGTGCGCAGGAAGTGGGTGTGGGACTTGTTCCAACCGCCCATGCTGCGCAGATGCCAGACGTCAATGATGTCGCCATTCATCACCAGTTTATCGCAAAGGGTATTGCGGATGAAGTGGGAGACCTGTGCGGCCTTGCAGTCGGGCATGCCTAGATGCACATCAGAAATGAAGACCGTGCGCGCGCGCAGCTTGGTTTTCACCCGCGCCGGGTCGGCGGGTTTGTCGGGGAGTTCTTCGGGGTCTTCGGCCATCGGGAGGGGTGGGGCGTTGAATGGAGTGTGCGGGCTTACAGGGGAGTGGGAGCAGTGGTTGAGGTTTAGCCAGGAGTATCACGCGGACTATCGAAATTTGCGTCCACTTAGCCTTGTTCTTCTCCGGCAGCTTTTGTGGTGATGGCTGCTTGCAGCTCGTGCTCGAATTGCTCGATCACGCGTTGCCAGCCCATATCGTGGGCAGACTGGCGGGCTGCCGCGCGGATGGTGGAGTCATTCCACGCAGCGGCGGCGGCACGGGATTGGGTGAGAAAATCCTCCTCTTGACCGAATGCCGCCATCCAACCATTGCTGCCACTGCGGATGACCAGGCGCGGTGCAGCATAATCGTAGGCCACGGGGATGAGGCCGCTGGACATGGCCTCCAGCACCACGTTGCCAAAGGTCTCGCTGGTGCTGGGAAAGAAGAACACATCTCCGCTAGCGTAACACTCGGCTAGCTCGGTGCCTAGCTTTGCACCCATGTAGATGCACTCTGGATGCTCGCTTTGCAGGGTCCTCAGGCGAGGGCCGTCGCCGACGACGACGCAGCGCCCAGCAGGGTGGATTTCCCGGAAAACGGCAAAGGCCCGCATCAGCAGTGGCAGATTCTTTTCTGCCGCCACGCGGCCCACATAGATGGCCACCGGCATAGCGTCATCCACACCCCAAGTGGCCCGCAGCGCCGCACTCCTGCGCGCCGGGCTGAATAGGTCAGTGTCCACGCCGCGCCCCAGCACGCCGACATTGCGGACGCCCCAGCGCTCCAGCATAGCGGCGGTGTCGGTGCTGGGGGTCAGGGTGCGTGCGGTTTGATTGTGGATGCTGCGCAGCAGCCCCTGCGCTACCGCTTCTAGGCCGGGTAGATGGTAGTCCTCCAGATAGGTTTGGAAGTTTGTGTGAAAGCCCGAAACGACTGGAATGCCCATCTTCGCCGCCGCACGGATGCTGGCGATGCCCAGCGGCGTCTCAGTCGCGACATAGAGCACGTCTGGACGGAACTCTTCAAACAAAGCCTGCATCTGCCAGGTGGTGCTGAAGCCAATGCGCAGCCCTGGGTAGCCGGGCAGGGGCATCGCCAGCACGACGTGCCTGCGCAAGCCCTCGTCCTCGGCGCTTGCCGCCTCCAGGGTGGTCACTACCTCTACTTCATGCCCACGCTTCCCCAGCCCGCAGGCAAAGGTGTGGAGGGTACGGGAGACGCCGTTGATGTCCGGCGGGTAGGTATCAGTAATCAGCAGAAGCCGCATGTCACAGGCGTGGGTAAGTATTCACAGAAAGCAAAATGTTAGCCTGGCAAACCTCCGTTTCGTGACGAATGCGTCACTCTGACAGGCTTGCCTGAACTTTATGGAGTTGGATGTGACACACACGTCACCAAGAAACGTTTGTTCCTGTGGCGCAGTCTTGTGTAATCCGCCTCTACAATTATGAGCAAAATTTTGGTGGTTGATGACGAGACAGATATCTCCGAACTGATCTCCCTGCATCTCATGCGGGAGGGCCACGAATGCATCTGCATCACCAACGGCCTACAGGTCATGTCCTCAGTCATGGAGCATGAACCAGACCTCGTGGTGCTAGACCTGATGATGCCTGGTCAGGACGGTATGACCGCCTTCAAACGCCTGCGTGCAGACAGCCGCACCCGTGGCGTCCCGGTCATCATGCTCACCGCCAAAGCCCAGGTCACTGACAAGATCAACGGCCTAGAGTTAGGGGCTGATGACTACCTGACGAAACCATTTTCCCCGCGTGAGCTTTCCCTGCGCATCTCCGCCATCCTCCGCCGCACCAAAAAAGTCACCCACGTCTCTGAGGTGAAGATTGGCAACTTCCTGCTAGATCGCAAGAACATGAAGTTCTTCCACCTCGGCCAGCCTATTGACCTGACCACCACCGAGTTCAAGCTCCTCGCAGTGCTCCTGGAAAATACGACGGCCGTTCACACTCGTACTGAACTGCTGCGGGAGGTCTGGGGCTACTCCGATGATGTGGCTACTCGCACGCTCGATACCCACATCAAGCGCCTGCGTGAAAAGCTCGGCGATGCGGGCAGGCACATCGTCACCGTGCGCGGCACCGGCTACCAGTTCCTATCCGAGATGCCAGATGCGATAGCAGTGGAGGCCGTGGCAGCTTAAAGCAGATGGCGAGCGCAGACCAATGATACGGTAACCGGTGGATACCCATCCGCACGGCTTCCAGCATGGCTCCGCTAATCAGCGCTTGTACTTACAGAATTTTGTCAATGACATTTGCCTTATCTCTAACGATCATCCTCCTCGCCCTTTGGGGCTGGAGGCGGGAGAGGCAATGGCGTCAAAGTGTGGAGAAAATCACCCGTGCCGCCGGGTTAAACACCTTTGAGGCCGACAAGCTTGCCGCACTTTTCGCAGGGCTTCAAGAGGCTAACCACGCACTGACCAAGGAGGAGTACCTGCGGCGGCTGTTTGAGGCGCTGCTCAATGAAATCCGCCAAGGCGTCGCCATCGTTGATGACCACATGCGCATCAAGTTCGTCAACCGCACCCTGGGGCATCTCCTCCACAAGACCAACATCCACCGTGGGCGCACCCTTTTGGAAGAACTGCAAGACCACCAGATCAGTGATCTAGTCCAGTCCACACTCAACAGCCAGCGCCGCACCCTCCGGCAGGTCGAGCTTTCCTCCGCCCTCGGCAGTAGCGGTCTTAGCAGCCGTCATTACCTCATCGAGGCAGCACCCCTGCCCGCCAAAGCCGAGCGCGGTGCCTGGCTCATGGTGCATGACATTACCGAGCAGACCATGACCGAGCAGATACGCAAGGACTTCGTCGCCAATGCCTCCCACGAACTGCGCACACCTCTCACCCTCATCAACGGCTACATCGAGACACTGCAAAGTGGCGTCATCAAGGATGAATCCGGCCTGCGTCGCTGCTATGAGGTGATGGAGAAACACGGCAAACGCATCGTCCGCATCATTGAGGACATGCTTACCATCTCCCGCCTAGAAAATGGCAGCTCCGCACTCAATGTGGAGCCTTTCACCGTCCGTGCCTGTGTGCAGGACGCTCTCGACCACCTCGCGCCCTTGCTGGAGGGGCGGGACACGCGCATCGAACTCGACTTTCCCCCCGATGGAGGCCCCATGCGCGGCGACCGCTTCTACTGGGATCAGACCTTCACCAACCTCATCGAGAACGCGCTCAAGGAGAACCTCAACCCCGGTCTTGTCGTCAGCATCAGCGGCCAGTGGTTCGCCGACCACTGCATCCTTCGCGTCAGCGACAATGGCATAGGCATCCCTGCCCATGACATGCCCTTTGTCTTCAAGCGTTTCTACCGCGGTCACAAGCACCACAGCCCGCAGATTAAGGGCACCGGCCTCGGTCTCAGCATCGTCCGCCGCGCTGTCGAAGCGCACGGTGGCAGCATCGAATTGACCAGCAATCCCGGCGTGGAGACCACCTTCACCATGCGCGTGCCCACCGGAGGATAAGGCATCTGTGCGCCCCCGTAGCGGATGGCGTGAGCCTTCCGCTCTTTGAAGGTGACCATGCTCCAGCGCGCCCAAGCCACGGAACGCTCATCTCAGCAGACGCGTTCTAGCAGCCTGTCGGACTTTGCCAAGGCGTGAAGCAGGTGTTAAAAGCAGCTCATGGCGGCCCGATTTGGGAACATCGCCCACGACACCCCCATGCCCCCAAAGACAGCGACCATCCCGCAGGTGCGGGATTCACCGATGCCGAGAGCCGCATCATGAAAGTCGGCAGCGTGCAGCACTTCGAGCAAGCCTACAACGCGCAGACCGCCGTCGAGGTGGACAGCCGGCTCATCATCGCCGGGCAAGTCGTCGCTGCGCCCAACGATAAGGAAGAACTCGCGCCCACCCTGGGCACCCTGGACCCCGTGATCGAGAGTGTGGGCACCGTGCTCATCAACAGCGGTTTTTACAGCGAAGCCGCCGTCAAAGCCGTGGAAAGAAGCAGCAGCGGAGCACTGGCCTGAGCGCAAGTGCTCGGCACCACCCAGCGGCACAAGCACGGGCGCACCATTGCCGAACTGGAGATCAAAAACGAGCCTTAAGATATGCCGGAGGATGCCCCGTTCATCAAGCAGATGCGGCTGCGGCTGCAAACCAGAGCAGGGCACCAAGCCTACGACCAGCACAAAAGCACCATCGAGTCCGTGTTCGGCATCATCAAAGAAGCGATGCGGTTCCGGCGCTTCAGCCTCAGAGGCTTGAGCAAAGTATACCTGGAATGGAAACTCGTGAGCCTGAGCTACAACCTAAGCGCATCTTCCACATGGGTGCGAAGCTGCAAAGCGCGTGAAAAGAGCGGTGGGAAGGTCAAAAAGCGGCCCGAAGAGCACCGCAATGCGAAATCCGAAGCATCAAGCCGCTGAGAACACCCACCATGTCCACCAGCATCGGCTGAGCATCGGCCAGCACCGCAGCCCGCCGCGCTGGCTAAGCCTCGCGCGATTTTCAGAGCACCCACCAAAAAGATGACGCTGAGGTGGTTGATCACCCGCCAGAAATGCCGCATGGCCTCTCATTCACACGACCATGCCTGACGAATCCCACCCCGCACAACTCAAAGACTGGTTTGACGAAAAGCGCTATCAATCGCTGGCGAGTGAACTCGCGGCTCTCTCCAAACCATTTCGCAAAGAGGTGTTTCTCCAGAGTGTGCTCGACGGTCTGGAGGAGCGCTCGCTGATGCAGAGGCTGCACCAATGTGCGGTCGCCGTGGACACAGCGCTGCCGGGTTCTTTCCGTCAAAAGGTCGAGGTGCTGCACAACCTGGCTCCGAAGATCGAGCATGGCTTTGTGGCGATCTTTCTTTCGGACTTCGTCGCGAGCTTTGGCCTGCATGACTTTGACTTTTCGCTGGAAGCGCTGCGTGATTTCACGAAGCATGGTTCTGCCGAGTTTGCCGTGCGGCCTTTCATCATCGCTGATCAGAAGCGTGCGCTGAAAGCGATGCGGCGCTGGGCTGAGGATGAGTGTGAGCATGTGCGGCGTCTGGCCAGTGAGGGCTCCAGGCCTCGGCTTCCCTGGGGAATGCGGTTGCCTTCATTGGTGGCTGATCCGAGTCCAGCAGCACCGATTTTGGAAGCCTTGAAAGGGGATGAGGCGCTGTATGTGCGGAAGTCAGTCGCGAACCATCTGAATGACGTCACGAAAGATCATCCCGACTGGGTGGTGGAGCGCCTGGAAGGCTGGAACCTTCGCGATGAACGGCACTCCTGGATCGCCAAACATGCCTGCCGAACCCTCATCAAGCGTGGTCATCCACGGGCCTTGCAGTTGTTTGGCTTCGCGGAAGGCGCAGACGTGGATGCGACGCTGACCGCGTCACCCACAAGCCTATCTTTAGGCCAGCGGCTGGGGATCTCCGCCACGGTGACTTCGACTTCACGGAAGCCGCAGCGCCTCGTGATCGACTATGTGATTCATTATGTGAAAGCCAGCGGCGGCAATGCCGCCAAGGTCTTCAAATGGACGGAGACGGAGCTGAAAGGTGGCGAGAAGCTCGAACTGTCGAAAACGCAGGTGATTCAAGACTTCACCACGCGGAAGCACTACCCCGGCAATCACAAGGTGGAGCTGCAAATCAACGGGCAGCGCGTGGCATCTACGGCGTTTGATTTGAGCTGAGCCTGAGTCGGTGAACAATCGCTCCAGCGCGTGACGTTCAGCTTCATCATGCGCCTGCTATCACTCGCCTTCCTGATCAAATTCACCGCCCACGCTGAGCTGCGCGTGTTGACTGACTTTGAAGGCGGCAATGCGGAGGTCGTGCGTCTGGATGAGGCTGCGAAAACGCTACGCATCATGCCCGCATTGCGCGAGGGACGCGGCTGGCCATGCTGGTGGTTCTTTAAGCTGGAGGGGCTCACCGCAGGAGAGGATTTCACACTGGAAGTGCAGGCACAGACGAAGCCTTTTCGTGACAAGACCGTGCTCGCTGCCGCTTGGTGCCAGCCAAAGCAGGCGTGGATCAGTATCGATGGCATGACGTGGAAGCCATCCGCCAAAGGAACGCTCAGTGCGGACAAGGTGATGAGCTACACAATCAAGGCGGAGGCTGCGACGATGTCGTTTGCCTGGGGGCCTCCTTTTGTGCCAAGCGATGCGGAGAAGCTGCTCGCCGAGATCGCGGCGAAGCTGCCGGAATCGAAGCGCTTCGAGCTGGCGAAGACGCGTGATGGTCGTCCGGTGAATGGCATCCGCATCGGCGATGAAAACGCGCCGCATCAGGTGTGGGTCGGCTCTCGCCAACATGCCTGGGAAGCTGGCGGCAGTCAGGTGGGGCGCGGGTTCATCACCTGGTATGCCAGTGATGAAGCGAAGGCCTTGCGAGCCAAAACCTGTCTGCATTACATCCCCATCATGGACGTGGATAACGCCACTCTCGGCGCTGGCGGTAAAGAGGCGATGCCACGTGATCACAACCGCGACTGGGCCGCCGAGCCGATCTATCCCGAAGTGGCGGCAGCGCAGCGTATGATCCGCGACATCCACGCGAAGCACGGGCTCGATGTCTTCATCGACCTCCACAATCCCGGCACCGATGATCCGATCTTCTTCTTCGGTCCCTTTGCCTTTGAGCGCATGACCGGCATCCAGCAAAGGAATTACCAGCGATGGATCGAACTCGCCGCCGCCAACATCACCGAGCCCATGCCCGTGCAGCCGAAGTATCGCTTTGCCACCTATGTGACGACGGATGAAGAGCGTGGACGCATGAGCAGCGGCTGGGTGCGGACAAACACGGGTGATTCCACCATCTCCGTCACACTCGAAACCGGCTGGAACAGTCCGCTGATGTCCGTGGAAGGTTACGGCAAGGTCGGCGCAGGTCTGGGAAGGGCACTGGCGGCTTACATCGGCGAGAATCCAAGGCGGGAGAGATGCATGGAAGTGCTTGCGCCTTGGGAAAAGTGACGCAGGGAAGCCCATGCTCACGGACTACCACACGCACACACCGCTTTGCCTTCATGCCGAGGGGAATCCAGTCGATTACGCGCGTCACGCGCAGGCCATCGGGCTGGCAGAGATCGGCCTTTCGGATCACAATCCGATGCCAGAGAAGTATGATGACTGGCGCATGCTGATCTCAGACCTGCCGCGCTATTTTGAGCTTGTACAGGAAGCTCGTGAGGCACTGCCTGATTTCCCGATACGTCTCGCGCTGGAGTGTGACTACCTGGAGGGCCAGGAAAGCTGGATCGAGCAGACCACTGGCATGGCGGACTGGGATTACCTCATCGGCAGCGTGCATTACATCCACGATGGCATCGCGGTGGATGACCCGAAGCATGTCTCGCGCTGGAAGTCGGCGAGCGATATCGAGCACATGTGGGGCATGTACTGGAAGCTCTACGAACAGATGATTCGCACGCGGATGTTTGATTTCTACGCTCATCCCGACTTGGCGAAACGCTTCGGCCTGCGCCCCGAAGGTGATCTGCGCCGCTACTACGAGCCAGTGATCGAGGCCCTGGTGGACACCCAGGGCGTGCTGGAGGTGAGCACGGCCGGTTTGCGAAAAGATGTGCGGGAGATCTACCCCGCGCGCGAGATGCTGGAGATGGCCTTTGCCGCCAAGGTGCCCATCGTCATCAACTCCGACTCACACCTGCCCAGCGATGTCGGCGTGGATTTCGAGAAGGCGCTGACACTAGTTCGCAGTGTCGGCTACACAACAACGGTCCGTTTCGAGAAGCGGCAGAAGAAGGTCGTTCCCCTGCCGGAGACATGGCCGGTGCGCTGAGTCACTGATCAGGGTTTGGAGCTGCCCTAGTTCCGCGGAAAGTGGAACAGGTTTGCAACCTGTTCATTCAGGGTTCCCTGTAGCAGCACAGGTTGCAAACCTGTGACACTTTCTCTGCCGAGCCTTCGGCTGGCACTGCTCAGACCTTCTCCACAATCATGTCCGACCATGTGCGAGCTGCTCTCGAACCATGTGCGCGCCTCCCTCGAACCATGTGCGAGCTACCCTCGAAGTAGGTGCGTGCTACCCTCGAACCATGTCCGAGCTACCCTCGAAGTAGGTGCGCACCACCCTCAAACTATGTGCTAGCCGCCCTCGAAGTAGGTGCGCGCCGCTCTCGAACTATGTGCGAGCCACTCTCGAACTATGTGCGAGCTGCTCTCGAAGTAGGTGCGAGCCACCCTCAAACCATGTGTGCGATGGCCTCGAAGTAGGTGCGCGATGACCTCGCGCCTGCTCCCAGCCCCCTAAAAGCGTTTTTTCGCCCTCAGACCCGCTTACACCCGTGGTCACACGTCAAAAGATGCTGGAAATGCCGCGCCAGTTTGTGGTAATTTTCAAATATTCCCAGCCAGTACCCTACCCAACCACCCTATGAACGAACGAGACAACCGCCGACTGAAGCGCGCTGAAAACATGCTCACCTTCTTCAAGAACCACAGCGCCGACTTCGCGCCCACCAGCATCGTGCATGAGCACATCAACAACATCACCGAAAGCGTCGCGCTTATCATCGCCGCACGTGCCGGACAAAATCCGAACCGTGTGACGAAGGCCAGCGTGCTGGATGCCCTCCTTCTCGACTTCAAGCGCATCTCCGGCACCGCCCGCAGCATCGAGCTGCGCAGCGGCGAGACCGGCTTCGCCGTCCCTTACAACAGCGTTCCCGACCGCGTCGAAAAGGACATCAAAGCCTACGCCGACAGCCTGCTGAAGCTCCTGGAGGACAACAACGCCCCCATTGCCGACGGCGGTGACACCGCCGAGCAAAAAGCCGCCAAGGCCGCCCTCCGCGCCCGCTTCCTCCAGCACGAAATCAGCGCCGACTTCGTCACCGATCTCCGTCGGGACCGCGACGCCCTGGACGAGATCAACAAGCGCAACACCACCGAAGTCCAGGAAGGCACCGAAGACACCGCCACCATCACCACCCAGCTCGCCGCCATCAGCAAGGAAGTGGACATCCTCGACCCCATCCTCGGCAACAAATACGAAACCACCCCCGAAAAACTCCACGCCTGGGAACGCGCCAGCCGCGTCGAACGCGATCCCAAGCGCGGCAAAAAGCCCGACGACAACAACAACGACGACACCCCTCCGCCAGCCCCACCCGCCACGCCGAAGTAATTCGCCTCACGTCTCATTCTCCCAACCCCAAGCGGCCTTCGGAAACGAAGGCCGTTTTGGCAAAGTAGTTAGGCGCTTTAGCGTATAACCACCCGGCAGGCAGACTCGCTGCCTTCCAAGCGCTGACGAGATATGGTGCGAGCTACGATCTCAGCACGACTTGCGTTCGCGTTTGCGTGGCTCAATCCAGCCAGTTTTCCACCCGCAGGCCTGGCACCTTCTCGAAATCCAGAAGATTCCGACTGAGCAGCAAGGTGTCGTGCGTCATGCAAATCGAGGCAATCTTGAGGTCCATCGTGCCGATGTGACGGTGGGTGGCGTGCAGCTTGTGAAACAGCACTGCGCTTGCGCTGTCAAAAGGGAATAAGTTGAGTTCCATCATCAATTCCAGACTGTGCTGGAACTGCGCATAGGCTTTCACTTGCAGCTCACCAGCCGACTGACGGTTGATGAGCGCACACCAGCCTTCCGTGATTTCCTGGGCATTCACGACGGTGGTGAAGGCGCTCACCTGCCGGTCCTTCAACCGAACTCGGAGCCGCTGCCCAACGCTTGAGTCACGCACCAGCTCGGTGAAATGGTTGGTATCGAGGACGGCGACCATGACGTGCTCCCTCAGTGCCCCTCCGCATTTGCCCGGGCACGCCACTCGGCGCCGAGCTTCATCGCCTCGTCGAGCAAATCATCATCCTTGGCTTTGCCTGCGATGGCTTCCCATCCGCCACGCGCTTTGGCAGTGATCTGGTGCTCGATTTCAGCCAGACGTCGTTGCAGATCAATGACGGTTTGCTCAAGGGTGGTCGTGCTCATGGCGGAGTGTTGCCACGATCCCAGCAACTTTTCAACCACAGTGATCCATCTTGCCACGCTCGAAGGCTGTGCGGGCTGCGGCCTATACGCCTATACACCACTTTACTGATGCTTCGGCCCCACTCTCAACACAGACGGGCGCTTGTGCTGTTGATACACCACCGAAGTCCAGGAAGGCACCGAAGACACCGCCACCATCACCACCCAGCTCACCGCCATCAGCAAGGAGGTGGACATCCTCGACCCCATCCTCGGCAACAAATACGAAACCACCCCCGAAAAGCTCCACGCGTGGGAACGCGCCAGCCGCGTCGAGCGCGACCCCAAGCGTGGCAAGAAACCCAACGGCAATGGCGACGGCCCGCTGGATGTCGTAAATGGAACCGAGCGGAGCGAACCGAAACGTAGTGGAGATGGCCGAACTGAATCCCCCTACTTAATGAGGCAAATGGACAGGAGCGAAGCGACGTGCCCGAAGGGTGCGACCGGAGGGGAGCATCAAATGTAGCCGCCAAAGACCGCCCGCGTGTTGCTGCTAGGAATTTGCTTTCGCGCCCGCCGCACAGGAAACGTTCAGAACCGGGATGGGCGTCGGGGAATGAGGAGGGGGGCGTTCATTCGCTCATTTCATTCAGATGCCTCGCTCACCGTCTCTTCACTCGTGCGAAGCTTTTCAGTCCCGGCTCCAGCGGCACGATCAGGGTCTGGGTGAAACCATTCGCCATCAGCAGCGTGCCCGGCACCGGCTCGAAGGTCCCCAGCGCGTTGTCGGTTTCCACTTCGTAGTTGAGTCCCGGAAAGCTGCTGAAGGTGATCGATACCATTGGGTTCGTGAGCGCGTTAAAGCCCGGCGCTAGGGCAAAGTTGAGCACCCGGAACGAATCGACCGAGTTGTTGAGATCCGTCATGTTGCCGATCTCCGCCGCGTCGGTCGATCCATCGCCGTCGGTGTCCACTCCGGAATCATTGATGCCCACCGTGAGATGCGGATACGGCCCGCCGGGGCCTTCCATCACATCCGGGATGCCGTCGTTGTCAGTGTCCGCGAGCATCCCCGCCACGAGGGAGCCTGCCTCCACGGCGCCGATGTCCGGCAGAGGGCCGCGCGGCCTCGGGTTGCCGCGTTGATCCTGCCCCAGTGCTGAGAATGCCGCGCCCTCGATCGCCGGCGATCCTGGCAGCGGCGGCATCGTCGGGGTCAATCCACCGTAATTCCCCAAAGGAGCAAGCTTCGGATCGCCGGAGCTGATGTTGTTTCCCGTAGAAGTGATGGCCCCTGAGATATTGACCCCGACATTCCCCGCGACGATGGAATTCGTCATGCTCGCCGGACCGGTGCCCATGAGATGAACCCCGCCTCCGGTGGGTGCCGCGTTTGCAGACACCGTGCCGTGATTCAGCGTCAAGCTTCCTGCATCCACGGTCTGGATGCCCCCGCCCGTGAGAGACGCGGAGTTCCTTGCCACCGTGCAGTTGTTCAGGGTCGCGCTGCCGGAAACCCGGATTCCTCCCCCGTCCTGAGTCGCGGTGTTCCCGTGAATCGTCATTCTGTTCAAGGTGACCGTTCCCTGGCTGTTGATGCCGGCACCGCTGGCGCTGTTCCCTCCGGTGACGGTGAAACTGTCCAGCGTCACCGCATTCCCCGCGGTGATGTTGAAGACACGGGACGCGTTGTTCGCTGAAACCGTGGGACCAGCGGACAACGCGGAGGCATTGATGGTGAGATTCTTGTCGATCGTGAGCTCGCTGCCGCCCAGGGTGAGCGTCGCGCCGGACAGCGCAGGGGCGAAGACCACGTTCCCGCCCGCCGGGGCGTTGGAGATCGCCTGCCGCAGGGAGCCGGGGACGGTGTCGGCCGAGACGTGGGCAGTCGAATCGGTGTGGACGGTGCTGTTCGTGGAAGCCGTGTAGTTGCGCGTGTCGAGGGCGAACGTCGTGGAGCTTGCAGAAACGATCACGGGGGGAACGAACGCGAAGCGCAGTTCGCCCAGCCCCACCCGGTCGGCAAAGGTGGAAGGCGTGTGATAGTTGTCCAGGATCTCCACCTTCACATGGGTGGCCAGCCGGGGTCCGCCGGGGAAAGCCAGCCGCGCCGCGCCCGTGCCGAGCAGCGTGCCCTGCGTGACCATGACGCCGCTGTCAAAACTGGTGCCGTTCGTGGAGAAGGAAACCAGAAAGGACTTCCCCTCATTTAGAATCCCGGCATAGCCCCAGATGACCAGCTCTGAGACCGACTGCAGGGAAGGCAGCGTGCAGGTGAGCACTGGCGGCGGCAGAGTGGCGAAGTAGTCGGCGAGGAACCCCGCCGAGTCGGTAGCCCATAAGGTCGTGCCGTCGTTGAGAGCGTGAGTGCCCAGAGCCGTCAGCGTGGGTGTGCCGGAAAGGCCGGAGCCGTTGATGAGGTTCACCGCCGGAAAAAATCCGTTCCCTCCGTGGACGATGTGATGGCGGTGGGGGTGATGAGCACCCCCTGCGCTCGGAGCGAGGGAGCGAGCAGGAGGAGAAAAAGGGGCAGATGGAGAAGGTGTTTCATAGGATCAGATGGAAATGCTAGGAATTTACGTTGGTGGTGAAGTGCCTTGAAAGAGTCGGAAGCCAGGCCGGCCTGCCTGTGGTAGCCTTGGCGAAGACTGGAGGGCGGGAAAGTTTCATGGTGTTGAACAATCCAATTAAAGCCCCCTTGCACATCGAAAGCCGTAGAAGGAGGTTGATCGACTGCCAATTGGTGGGCGATGGTAGACTGTCACACCGACGCTAGTTCCTCCGGTAGCGCCGCCCCGGACTACTGCAAAGCCTTCCACAATAAAGTTTGGGCCGCGGGGGTCATTCGCAGGTGAGGTTTGGTAGTATGTATAGCTTAACTCATCCCAGCACCACTCAGCCCGATTGCCCGCCATGTCGTGGAGGCCGTAGCCATTGGCGCGATTCGGACCTGCGGGTATTTGGCCGCCGTCGTAGAAGCCGACTGGAGAGGTTCGCCCGGCAAAGGGAGAGGCGTCGTAATTCGCGTCGCCGGGGCTGATCGTGTCTCCCCACGGGTAGTTCTTGCCCACCAGCGTCCCGCGCGCCGCCTTTTCCCACTCCGCCTCGGTCGGCAGGCGGTATCCATTGGCGGACCACTTCGCGTAAGCGGGGAAAAAGTCGTCATCGTCTGCGGGGCCGGTCTTGAAGAGCGTGGTGAAGCCGGCATCGGTGTAATACACCGGTGCGAGCCCCTCCTTCTGGGAGCGCGCGTTGCACCACTTCACCGCATCATACCAATTCGCCCTCACCGGATGGGAGCCAGCTAGCGCAGTTCCGGCGGTGGCGCTGAAGGTGTAGCCGTTGGCATCCGCATAGGTCTTGACGCCGTCCCACAGCGCCTTGTTCACCTCAAACTTGTCCATATAGAACGCGCTCAGCGTCACCGTGTGCACGGGTATGCTACCGCTTACTCCCGCTTGCCCCATCTCGAACGGGCCAGCCGGGATCAGCGCCATCCCCGCTGGCGGCAGGCCGGGCGGAGTGCCGTCGTTCGCGATGACGCGCACCACCATGGTGGATTTGAACTGCTGGTTGAAATCCACCGCGGCGTCCCACACCAGCGCCTTGGCGGCGGGCGTCGGCGTGGCGGCCACATTGAGGTCGCCGCTCAGAGCCGTCACCGGAATGGCGAAGGTCGTCCCGCTATTGTCCGAGACCTCCACGGACATGGCGACCGTGTTGGAGTCGGCATCCGAGACATTGAAGGTGATATCGACGAGCTTCGTCCCGGCCCGCTGGGCGGAGACGACATTGGTGACCACCGGATCGGCGGCGTGAAGCACCGCCGCGCTGGCGGCGAGGGCGAGGAGAGAGATGAAGTGGATTCGTTTCATGGTATTGGCTGATTTGCAGATGGAACTGCTAGGAGCTTGCGTTGGTGGTGAAGTCCCTTGAAAGAGCCGGTGGCCGGACCGGAGGGCGGAAAAGCTTCATGGTATGGAGCACCGCAATCAAAGCCCCCTCGCGCACCGAAAACCTGCGAAGACAGTTTGTGGGGTGCGAAAGAATTGGCGAAACCAAACTTTGCTATTGTCATATAAGGGGCCGTAGGGGCTGTAGGCAGCGCTGCCCCGAACTATCTTTCTATCGCCACCTTCCCAGCCGCGGGGGTCAACCGTTTCGACTGGGAAACCTTGAGCAAACGCCCAATCCCAGCACCACTCAAAAACATTGCCCGTCACGTCGTAAAGACCGTAACCATTGGCGCGATCCGGACCTGCCGGGCTTTGGTCGCCGTCGTAGTAACCGACTGGGGTGGTGGTTCCGCTCCCAAACACGGCGAAGGGAGAGGTGTCTGCGACATTCGCGTCGCCGGGGTTGAACGTGTTTCCCCACGGGTAGTCCATGTCCACCAGCGTCCCGCGCGCCGCCTTTTCCCACTCCGCCTCGGTCGGCAGCCGGTATCCATTCGCAGACCACTTCGCGTGTAAGGGATCTATATACTCCGGGGGGGGCGTTGCAGGTTGGCCTGTCTTGTAAACCGTGGTGAAGCTAGCATCGGTGTAATACACCGGTGTGAGCCCCTCCTGCTGCGAGCGCGCGTTGCACCATTTCACCGCGTCAAACCAATTCACGACCACCGGATGGGCGCCGGAAAAGGCGGTGACGGTGTTGCCGCTGAAGACGTAGCCGTTGGCCTCCGCGTAGGTCTTGACGCGTTTCCACAGGTCCTTGGTCACCTTGAACTTTTCCATATAGAACGCGCTCACCGTCACCGTGCGCGTTCGTTCAGCACCTACCTTCCCCATCACGAACGGGCCAGCCGGGATCAGCGCCATCCCCGCCCGCGGCGGACCGGGCGGGGTGCCGTCGTTCGCGATGACGCGCACCACCATGGTGGATTTGAACTGCTGGTTGAAATCCACCGCGGCGTCCCACACCAGCGCCTTGGCGGCGGGCGTCGGCGTGGCGGCCACGTTGAGGTCGCCGCTCAGCGCCGTCGCCGGAATGGCAAAGGTCGTCCCGTTATTATCCGAGACCTCCACGGACATGGCGACCGTGTTGGAGTCGGCATCCGAGACACGAGTTGCCTCAAAAAGAATCACACCGGGGGAGCGTGAACGAGTGAGGGACTAGCGGATCGTTGCCTCAAAATGAATGACACCGGATGGAGACCCCACCGGAGATGAGTCAATTGAGTCGAAAAGA
>Ga0247843_1003798_pt1 | contig 23845 bp, 23 predicted proteins | sample LaCruzMarch2017__FD_192420 | JGI IMG/M metagenome (GOLD analysis project Ga0247843, IMG submission 192420) | Freshwater microbial communities from meromictic Lake La Cruz, Castile-La Mancha, Spain - LaCruzMarch2017_8m | ecosystem: Environmental > Aquatic > Freshwater > Lake | place: Spain...
AATAACAACAACAACAACAACAACAACAACAACAATAATCATCCACGTCATCGTCATATCATGCCAAATGCTACATCGTATAATCTAACACTACGCACAATGGCGAATATTGATGGACCGACAACAAATGTGTCATATGAGGCATATACCATACTACTACGTATGATTAATCGTTGTAAACGATATATTGATACCATAGATTCATTATTCTTGTTGGACAACAACAATGATAGCAATGGAAATATAAATGAGAATACTAGTATTGTAACTAGGGTACAAACAGCTGTAGCCAAAGGATTACTTCCTCCACCTCCATGCGAACCCACAATCATTACAATGAACTCAGTCATACATGCCATTGCACGTAGTAATACATCTGATGCTGGACATTATGCCGAGGAGGTATATAAAGTAATAGACCAATGGTCAATTGAGTGTAAGGAACGTCAACGACGACAACAAATGTCATTTGTTCACAGTGGTCACAGTATCCCGAACAATAGTAAACATAATAGTAATTGGCTCTATCAAGGTGTTATTCCAAATGCACGAACTCTAGCCTGTACAATTGATGCCTGGGCAAATAGTAATAATATCAAGACAACAACGACAACTACTACTTATCAACAAGAGACACCATCGTCATCACTATTGTCATGTAATAACTTTGCACCCGAACGTGCTGATGCTATATTACAATTAGCCATTAATCAACGTCGGACATATGTCAATGAATTGATAACAAGAATGAAACAAAAACAAGTGAATGTAGTACAAGAGCATTTTAATGATAACAACAATTGCATGGAAATGAATGTAATTAATTATGGTGATGATATAGTAGAGGAAGAATGGTATAATGATGATGATGATGATGATGATATCAAAGAGGAAATTGTGATTGATGAACTACGCCAACAACCAAAAATGGAAGATAGTGCATCATCATCAATATTATCATTATTGCCATCATTATCAAACGTAAATGAAGACACGTCAACACTTCCAGTACTAACGGATATAATTGATAGTAGGCCACTGTCGCCACCGCCACCACCACTACCCAATACGGTGGCATTTAATACATGTATACATGCCTGGTCGAATAGTGGTCGTGGACGGGCGGGGGCAGTACGTGCAGAAGAGTTGTTGTTTCAATTACAGTCATTATACGAGAGTGGTGAACTAAACCCACCTCCTACTTGTGGTGGCAACACTAACCATGAACTCACCTCCTCGATTAATGACCATGCTGCTGATGGTATAGTAGCACAGGAGGTTGAGAAGGAGGACGAGGAGGATGTAGTAGGACTATCACCAAACGTACGAACATATACCATGGTCATGTCTGCCTGGGCGAATGCTGTTACGGATGATAGTGGGATAGAGGCTGCGACCCGGTGTGAGAAGATATTAACTGAGATGGAAAAACAAGGCGCGAACAACTTGCTGGTCCGGCCGAATCTTGTGGCATATGTCACAGCAATTAGTGCATGGGCAAGAACGAGTTGTGGTGACAACAACATTGCTGCATCTCATGCTGAGTTTATATTAAATCGAATGATTGACTTGTATTATAACCACGAGACATTGGAATTACCCGCGTTAGATGGTGATATAGTGAATGCCAACCATGATGCACCATTCAATTCGGTCATTACATGCTATGCACGTTGTGCGGACCCGAACTCGACAGAACGTGCCTTTGCAATCCTCGAACGATTGATTGTATCACCTATTCAACCCACAGTAACTACATTTAATTCTGTTTTGGATGTGTGTGCGAAACATGGTGAACCAGACCGTGCACTTGACGTGCTTAACAAGATGAAAGAAATGTCAATCCATCCAGATTCGACATCCTATGATACTGTCCTGAATGCATTTGGACGATGTAGCTATCCTGACTCGGCAAACAAGGCGTATGATTTCTTATGCAAACTTGAGAATTCACCCGATGAGTACAATAATTACAAACCATCAATATTGAGTTACTCCACTGTCATCAACGCTTTTGCTAGAGTTTCTGGTAAGAATTCCTCCTACGGTGGTCTAGAGGCTGTGAAGAAGGCCAAAGAAATATACGATAGACTAATCTATCAAATGGAAAATGGACTCATTCAAGGAATAGTTGATCCGTTCGCAAATTCTTGTCTATTGAATTGTTGTGCTAATGTTTACGGGTGCGAGAGTGATAAAAAAGCAGCATTGGTGATAGCTGTGAGTATAAGTAGTGTTCTTTTACTCTCATCTTGTTTTCGCTTTCGGTATATGCATATCTCTCGCACTGACGCAATTATTTACACCGTGGCTCAGATTAATTCGTTTGAGGAGATGAAGAAACGACCAGAATTACATGGTGAACCAAACCAATACACCTTTGGAACGATGATGAAAGTTTGTGCCAGATTATCAATTGATGATGATGAGAAGCACAGGTTGATGGAAAGGTTGTTTCTACAAGCGTGCAAACGTGGTGCATGTTCGAAGGCAGTTATTGGACAATTCCTTAGAAATACCCCAACTCATTTGAATATGAATGTCATCTTGTCTTTAGGGGGTACTAAAAGAGATATCCCACATTCATGGTATCGCAATGTCGCACGACGACAGCGGCCAACACTCATGTAGAATGAGATAATGGGTTTTGGGTTGAGCGTCAACTCCATAAAAATAATCTCCATCATCCTTCATTATACATCGTTCCATAGCATTCTTCGTTGTCTTGTTCTTTTGACCGCTTTTTCGGCCTGGATCGTTTGGACCTTTCAGAAGGAAGGAGTCAAATGTACCCGCATCCAATGAAGATAGGACTGTGGTGATAAACTCGTCAATGACATGCATCCTCTTCTTCGCTTCGTTGTTATTATTTACATTGTGGGCATGATCGCTGGTATCGGTATTTCCACTGGCAATCCTTTCGTCAACTGAAAATAGATCTCTTCCTTCACTGCCAATGACACTGCGTTGACGAGCAGTGCAGTTACCACGATGACAATCGATGAAGACACGATGAGGATGCGCAAGAAGTGGAGTGAAGGAATCGCATACGCTGTCACCGGCCATTAAGCCGAGCAAGAGTAGCGCCGTCAACATCCTAGCCTTCATTCACATCATCTATCTATCATCATCGCAAAATTAATAGAAACTTAAATATGGTACGTAATTGTCTTCGTGCCGCGTCTGGCCCTCAACCGTTGTGCACGTGCCACACAGCACACCCATAGCTCGTCATCAATGACGACGCGACGCTGATTTGCCACAAACCATCATTGCGCGGATCGCGTTGTTCACTCGATCATCACTGTCACAACTTTCCACCGTGCTAATCGTCCATGTTCCCAGCCACCCACCGCCAACGTGCGTTGACCGCGGCTCTCGCCCATAACCACCCAGCAGTACCGAAGCGATGCATTATTTCCATCACGCCTCCCGTCCGACTCGCCGACGTGGCCGTCGAACACGGCCGCGGCGAATGGAAGACGTACGGCGATATATCCACGTACCGGCCGGGCAAGTTCCAAATCAAGACGTTCAATAAAATCTCGCCGCACGGGTTACAAAAATTCCCGTCCGATCGGTACGACGTACGCGAAGGCGAGGAGGCCATGAACGCGCACGCCATACTATTGCGCAGTCACAAGCTGAACGAGGACGAGGTGCCGCATACCGTCCGCGCCATAGCGCGATGTGGAGCCGGGACCAACAACGTCCCGGTATCGCGCATGACCGAATTGGGCATACCCGTATTCAACACCCCCGGCGCGAATGCCAATGCCGTGAAGGAATTGGTCATTGCCGGCATGTTATTGGGCTCGCGACGCATCGTGGATGGGATCAATCACATGAAGACCTTGGGCGAATCGGGACAGGCCAAGGAACGCGTCGAGAAGGATAAGGCCATGTTTGGCGGACGCGAAATTAAGGGCAAGACGTTGGCGGTTATTGGATTGGGACATATCGGTGCCGCGACTGCGCGGGATGCGGATAATTTGGGCATGTCGGTGGTGGGATATGACCCTAGTTTAAGTATCGAGAATGCGTTGAAATTACCCCGTGCTATTGATTTGGCCGATAGTATATCAAATGCCGTGCGCAACGCTGACTATATCAGTATTAACATCCCGTACATTAAGGGCGAGGGGGGGACTCATGGGATTATTGGTAAGCAGATTGTCAGTGCCTTCAAGACTGGTGCTGTCTTACTTAACTTTGCACGTGGCGAACTGGTTGATAGTGATGCGTTGAAGGAACATTTGGATAATAATGATGGACGGTAAGGAGTGATTGGATCATGATGTGGTATGAATTTTTGTTTCATCAGTATTTCTTGTCTCTAACAATTGTCCATTCTTCTCTCTCGTCTTCACAACATTTTAGCTACATCTCTGACTTTCCCGACGATGACCTATGGAATCATCCAAACTCAGTCATCCTACCCCATCTTGGTGCATCGACCGAGGAAGCAGAGGATGCTGCCGCTGCCATGGCCGCCGATACTATCCGTGACTACCTCGAGACGGGCCGTGTGAAGAATTCAGTAAATTTCCCAACCACAAGTCTACCCAACGCACCAGAACATTCGATACGCTTTACTGTCGTAACGAAGAACAAACCGGGTATGTTAGCACATATGGCTGAACAATTCGCTGCTAGTAATTTAAACATATTACAGCAGATTAATCAAAGTCGTAATGATGTTGCGTACAATGTCATTGATGTGGATATTAGTGGTCATGATAGTATTGTTGACTTCAAGGAAGTGCAAGAGAAGATAACTATGTTGGATGGGGTACTCAGCAGTCGTGTTATATATGGTGTACCAGGGACTGGGTATGCCAAGAATTTGGGAGGGGATTATTTCGTTTGAAATAAGGTGGATGATAGTTGGAGAATAGTCGATGAGCAAATAATGTTAAATGGAGGAGTGGAGGAGGAAGAGCGTCGGCATAAATATTTAGCGTTTGACCTTGTCGATGCCGAATATCATCCATCACGTATTACCGAAATTGTCAAAATGCTTCGTACGAGAACAATGAGCAGAGGGACGTCAAATAATCATCTTGCATCAGACTTTACAAAAAACGATCGATAACTAGACGAAATAGATGACTTTTAATTAAGCCTACAACATTCTCTTCCAATAGCCTCTACGCACCCATTTTCATATGTATCATCGGTTTCGGCCCTCAAATAATCTCCCAATGGCAGTAACATTGCTGTCGCCATGGGGTTGGCAATCAACCTTTTTGCCTCGGCTCAACAAGGGGTGTATTGTATCTTCTTGAAATGAACTGCTGAATCCCTGATGACTAAACATCATGGTGCCGCCGTTTCACAGTGCATATGGGCGGAATACGCTTTAAAATGATAAAATACCCAAAACAAACTGATTTAACACGATAGCCATAAAGGGGCTGTTTCTTCCCGCTACAGTTTGGTTGAAGCGAGAAGAGGATTTTGGATTTCCCTCAACGAGCCACTTGTTGTCGTCATTGAGAGGTCCGTCACCGTCTTCCTCACCCCAGAAAAAACGGAATAGTGAATACCATGAAGTACGGACAGCTCCTCCTCTCGGCCATCGTCATTGGCCCAGCCTCGGGGTTTGCCCCGCCGGCGGCAATTGGCATCCGTCGCGCATCCATGTCGTCCTTGTCAATGTCAGACGAGGCCCCATCTGCCAAATCCTCATCGGCCATCGTCGCAATCAACGAGGAGACTGTGGAATTCACGGCCGGTATACTCGGTGGAGTTGTTGGATTCGCCCTAGGCGGGCCGGTCCTGGGTGCTATCGGGGCGGCCGCGGCCAACTACGCGTCTAAAACGGATGCCGAGGTGGGGGAGATCCTAAGTGCTGTATCTAAAACGAGCATTGAAATATTCAATTACTTTTCGAAGTTGGATGCCAAGTACGAGGTACTTGCCAAGGCGAAGGGTCAGTTGGAGGTGGCACTTGAGAAAGTCAAGACTTCGGAAACGACCGATCCAGAAACTATCATGAAGATTGAATCGGCACTGTCGAGTACGAACGCTAAAATCAAGGAAATTAATGATGAGTATGATTTAGTCGGTGTGGGGATGACTGCGTTAGGTGTTGTGGGGGATTTAGTGGAGAAGGCCATTGTCAAGGCTGGTGAATTAAATGAGGAATATCAATTGTCGTCGAAGGCGTCAGATGCACTTAAGGAGGCGATTGAGAAGGCTAAGAAGGTTAACGTATCTTAGAGAGACTGTTTCTGACGGTGCAGCACTGCGATCTAATTTATCAATTCTCGCAGATTCTGGCTCTGAATCCATCACTTCTGATATTGTAACTGATGAGACTGTAGGTTGTTAAGAATTTACCATGGTCTAAAACAAAGCGCTAAAACATCATACATTTGTAAAAATTAAGTTTGGACTACAAGTCTATATATACATATATCTTCATACCGTCTCTACCAAGATCTCAACGGCGGTCCGTCCAATCCACGATCTAATATCAAATAATTAGATCCACAAATGACAGGATTGTTTATTTGCCATCCTGTAGGCATAAACTTTGGTTGTACAGTGTCCATAAAATGTATTCTCCACTCAATGATAAATTGCTCTATACGACATGCATCTCCCTGTAATGATTGCACAACGAGGACTGACCCAGAAATATAGTTTGGATTCTTAATCCGATATTTTATACTGCATGCTGTTTGTAAGTGTGACTTTGTCAATACCAAAAATGTCTCCTTGTTATTATCGTCTTCCTTTTCGGTGCTTACGCTTATTAGATAGTCTTGTACTATTTGTTCATACCGATTCACCTGTTCACATGGTAATGTATCCTTATATTTTACCAATGCTAAAGCACAACTACGTACATGACCAAGGTATGCATCATCAATGACTGGTTCAAGATCATTCATATTAGTAATAATTCCTAACATTAATGCATGTTTACGTGATTCCGACTCTATTTGTTTCATACGAAATTTGGATAATTTTTCACAATGCAAATGACAATTGGGACATAGAATCACAATATCATGTGACATGTGTGACTTATACTCTATTGGGAGGAGTGAACGGTAGGAATGGGGGATGATATAATGTCGAATAATATTCTCATCTTGACCACATGCCACACAGATGTTACGTTTGGTACTGCGTAGGTATACTTCCTCGGATGATGTTGTTCCATCCTTCTTATTGGTTGTATTACTTGATCCATTGTGCTCGAATAATAATCGTATGCATTTTACAGCTCCATCAACGTCTCTATTATTTGTAATATCATTACTTGCTTTATAACAACAAGATCTATTATCCACACTCTTAAATGTTGACCATTCGGCAATCCCTCGTCTAATGTACCACAATGCCTTTTTCATTGATATAGTACACATTGGTTCACTATTCACATCTAACATGTACACATTATCATACATTGGTTTCTTTAATGATATATACCCCACCTTGGCCAAACGTGCACGTTCCTTATGTATCTCACGTCGTATGTGTGGTGGTAGGTCCGTCTCGTCGTCTATCCCGATGTGTTTGTAAAAGTCTTGTTCGATGCTTGCGCTGCCCTTGTCGTCGTCCTGTTGGCCATGCTCACTTTTCGTCTTCTTCTTTTCCTTCTTCTTTTTCTTCGTCGTCGTCCGACATTTTATGTAATAATGATGCAAGAAGATAAAAAATGATGAGATGGTGGCTAGAGTTGCGACCGCCATTGTGGCTGCCAGCGCTGTCCGGCTGCTGGCAGCGCTCATCGCGTTGAGAAGAGGAGGGGTGGTGGCCAATGGTATCACTTTCGTTTGAGCTGATCCTGCAAGTTGGATGCGCTGTCGGGCCTTTTTTCGCTCCTCACGACGCTCGGATTTTCTTTTCAAGACCGCTAAAATCTCGCTTTCGTGAAGCGAGTTTTTGGCGGTGTAACGATGCGCGATCCATCTCGACTACACGTTTTTTCAGTTTGTTGAATGAATTCAAACTCACGAATTTTTGGCGGTGTGACAAAATTGATGCAGCGATCGTGAGCGAGCGAAAAAAGGCGGCCGAGCATCAAACTTGCCGGATCAGTTCAAATGTTAATTTTGTGTGGGCATTTTTTGAGTCGACACCAGAGTCCGTGATGATACTTGATGAAGGCTAGGATGTTGACGGCGCTACTCTTGCTCGGCTTAATGGCCGGTGACAGCGTATGCGATTCCTTCACTCCACTTCTTGCGCATCCTCATCGTGTCTTCATCGATTGTCATCGTGGTAACTGCACTGCTCGTCGACGAAGTGTCATTGGCAGTGAAGGAAGAGATCTATTATCAGTTGGCGAAAGAATTGCTGGAAATACTGATAGCAGCGATCGTGTCCACAATGTGAATAATAACAACGAAGCGAAGAAGAGGATGAATGTCATTGACGAGTTTATCACCACGGTCCAATCTTCATTGGATGCGGGTACATTTGACTCCTTCATTCTGAAAGGTCCGCCCGATCCACGCCGAAAAAAGAAGGCGAAGAATGCGGCTGAAGAACGATGTATAATGAAGGATGGTGGGGATGGACCCCTAGCTGAATCAATACGTGGCAAATATAAATTAATTACCGGTCGATTGGTTCTGCTCAAAGACAAGACCAAAACCATGAAGAAGAAGACAATGAGGAATGAAAACAATGACAACACTAATGACGATATTGGAATTTCATCACCTACTACCTTGTTTGTACAAATTACAATCAAATATCATTTGGCCACTGATGTTGTTAAGAATTGGAAATTCGATGAGGTATATTCTGGATTACAACAGTTACTGCTACCGTCATCATCGGTAAAAGGTGATAATAACAACAAGCACAATATTGCGCAACAACCAACATTACTACAGTCAGAATGGGGCGTTGGAAATGCTTATAATAATAGTGAAATGATGATGATGATACAGTCTGGACAACTTATCACATCGATGGGAGTATATGAATTACGATCATTCCCTAATAACAGCAGCAATAACAGCAAAAGCAAAACCAATAATAATGGATGTTACTTTCGTCTACTTTCCAATAATAGTGTCAACAATAACAAAACATCAAAAGACAAGCTGCAGCAACAACATTCATCATCAACAACATCATCATCAACGAAGAGTGATAATGATAATGAAGAATTACTACCACCACCATCATCATCATTATTACAACATGATCGAAAGAAGAATGTACCACTATCATCCGCCTCACCCTATTTATATAAATTAGGTATCACAAACAAGGTTGGCAAACCAATGGTTGGCATGTCATCGAAATTACGTCAATGTCAAAAATTTGTAGATATTGTTGGTAAGTTAATTGATGATTTCATAATACAACAACAATTGCCATCATTATTGTCGACAACAACGACGGCAATAACCGAGACGTTGATGACACAAAATCATCAGCATCAGAAGTATTCACGTATACATACTATGGACATGGGATGCGGACGTGGATATTTAACATTTTGTTTACATTCCTATTTGTATAATAAATATTCTGCCGCTAGCAAATCTTCAAGAGAAGCAGGAAACAGACAACAGGATGATAGTAGCGGTGGGATAATTGTTGAAACACGTGGGATAGATCGTCGACCAAAACTTATTAATGAAATGAATAGTATAGCGCTAGAATTGGGTAATGAATTTGCTACATTAACTTTTGATTTGGGTAGTATTTCTTCTTCTAGTAGTAGTAGTACTACTACCAGCAATAACAACATTGCTAACGATTACAATAATAATGATTACAATAATGATGATAATATTATTGGACAATCAATCTTCGAGGGAACAGTCGGGAATGTACGAGAAGCAATACCGGCAACTACTGCGTTGACGGAGGAGAAGAACGTTAATATCAACGATGATTCGCTATCAAAAACTCTTGACGTTGTTATTGCACTACATGCATGTGATACTGCCACAGATGATGCATTATATTATGCAATAAGTAGGAATGCAGACATTATTGTTGTTGCACCATGCTGTCAGTATGAGCTCCGTCGACAGATTGATCAATATACAACAAATATCATCAATACTGGTGTTAGTAGTAGTAGTAGTGACGACCGTCATCCGTTGGAAGATGTGCTACGACATGCTATATATAGAGAACGTGCTACAGAGACTGTAACTGATGCCATACGTGCTATATTACTTGATATTGCAGGATATGAGACAAAAGTATTTGAATTCATTGGTACTGAACATACTGCGAAAAATGTTATGATTACTGCAACCAAAACGAAGACGAGAATATGGAAAAATGATGAGCAATTGCTGCAGCAACAGCAGCAGCATGATATTCGTGATGATGACGTACAACGTAGAAGGAAGAAGTTGGAAACGTTGGCACGATTTTATGGCATTGAACGACAGCGATTGGCTTCTCTCATGGGTGAAAAATTATATGAATGAAAGTAGATCGTTAAGCATCTAAATGAGATGAGGTCCTTCGTCAAGTCAAATTCAACTGAACGGCAAATTGCGTTCAAAGAGATCAGAACTATCCACACAGCGCGTCGATCGTACCTTTTCGAAGATCTCATACCTGTGAAGAATATCCGGTTTGGACAGCAGATCGGAGTAATGGGAACGGAAGGATGATTTGTCAAAATAAAACGATCATTTAATTACCTTACATACTATTCCTGTACACCGCAAAACAAAACAGTATATCACTTCACATCATGAACACAAGTCTATACATGGAGACCTTTAACGTTACATCCAAAGCTGCTGAGCAACGGCGCCCAAAACAGATGCAGCACAAACACCCGACTTCATCGAGCTAGAACTGATCTCCAATTTCACGAATTCGTTCGGCTCCACTCCACCTGTTTCTGCCTCATCATCGCGTGTCACAGTCTCTTCTGTCTGATCAACGACGATTGTTACTTCATCGTCCACATCTGGAATTGGGAAAATTTCCTCAAGTCCAGGAAAGGAGAGTGAAATCGACGCCATGGACATATCTGTATCGATCATCGGAATAGACATAGACATGCTTGTTTCCGCCATCAACAAACGAGCGTCAAGCATACGCGTAGTCTCGAGGATGTCCAAAGATAGTTCGTACTTGGTAGTGCCTTCGAGGCGAATGCGCCGTGGGGTGGCGATGAGTTGTTGTGCTTCGATCGCGACAAGGAGGACCAATGCGTAGGTGAGTATGATGATGGCGACCATGGCTCTGAAGGAGATAGATTACTTGAGAGTAATAATTGATGATGATGAATTTGTGAGATGTTATGTCATACACCTTCCAAGTTAGTCGCGACAGTGGCAAAGTTTATATCAGATCGAGAAAGAGAATTCACTTGAAAACTGCTACCAAAAGTGAGTAAGAAACAATGGTTCGCTAAGTATGGAACATTGGGAATCGGCTTCTCTTATCTGTCATATCGAATACTAAGTACTGACCACAGCTCACTTTTCAGTCTCCTACACCTTCCGATTTCGATTGTTCTCTCATTCTTGCACCGCTTTTGTCTCTGAGCAGAGTTGGGGGGACCTCATTAGCAATGTTAGACATCAGGTGCAGCCAGTCAAATCTCGGTCAATTTACGTGAAACACTCATATGCCTGCTCGTTCAGTGAAAACGAAAACATGTAACACATAGCTAATATTTAAACACTACTCACGACAAGTCCAGGGCATCAACAAAATTACTGACGATATGTTGACCAAGTCAACAAAGTCTTGAGAGTTGCTATACAAATTGAATTATTGACAGTCAACCTTCTGTCATCTCACCATCTAACTAATGATTCACTAAGGGACAAGGATCGAGGATAGTATCACTGAATCAACAAAAATGAACATTCTCTGTGAACAAATTATCCTTTCACGTGTTTCATGAAAGAGGACCAGCCAGTCTTGCTCATTGTAGCACTAGCCATAGGCTCAGGGTCCGACCCAACGTCAGTTGCAGCTTCTTCTACCTTATCTGCTTCATGCAGCGTGTTCAGCACAACCAATTGGACGGGAAAGTTGTGCTTTGTACCAGCTACAGGAAGAGGCGTGTTGGAAGAGTCCTCGTAATAAAGTTTATCTGCCGCTTCCGCAAGCTCAAGAGTACGGACGAGGAAGCGATCAACTGCAGGAAGCAGATTGAGTAAAGTACCAAACACCCCGACACCCACCATCAATCCCAAGTACTTCATGGTACCCGCAGTGGCGTAATTCGCAAGTACAGTTAAATCATCACTGCCATTAGACGCGACAAACCAGCTTTCCGTGGCCATTAAAGACCAGTTGATGATAAATTGTGGAAGACCTCCGACGAAGAATATGTTTACAGCTGAGCTGAGAGCCTTAAGGTTCTTTGGCGCGATGTTGAATGTGGCTTCGTATGCAGCACTGATGGCAAAGATTTCGCCGAACCCAATGAACAAGAATGCTGGACTCTGCCACAAGATATTGACCTCCGAGCCAGACTCGTTAAATTTCTTAATAATGAACACGTCGATCAAGAGGGCATCTAGGTGGACGATACGAAGATGAGTTATTGTATCATACTCATTGTAAAAATCAATTATCAATACTGATAACTTACAGACCATACCAAGAGTACCAAGGAAACTACCAATTGCAAATTTGTGGGATAGTTTCATTGGCTTGCCAGTTTTTTTCTCGTAAAAGGGATAGAACCAGCCACCAATTATAAGTCCAGCCATGATCACAGCAATACTATCAAAGTTTTGCTGTTGAAGGGTGCGGTGATAACTAGTTGAATCTTCAAGTGAAGAGAGGAACATACAACGCAAATTGCATCAAAACATACCATCCACGCTGCGTCGATGAAAGCGACCTTTTTCATAACAATACCCTGAGCGACCATCATGGCAAGCATCTACGTGGAGATGATGCGCCGAACATGTTTGTTTAGAGCTGGCCCTACAAAATGTTGTGAGAATGTTTAACAAACTTTAATCTTACCTGACCGTAGACCATATTGAATGGAATGCAAAGAGCGCTGACGGGTAAAACGTAAAACAGCTGTCTGACCGCATTCACAATCAAGTCGGGATATTTCCCGTCATTAGACTGCTTTTGTTTCTCAAGACCCTGGAATCCGCAAATCGCTTTTCCAGTAATTGTAAGCACCTGTAGGTTGCTCTTGCCCTGGGGCTTATTCTTAACGTAGCGAGAGCTCCCTAGAATGAAGATGGAAATGCCAACAGCAAAAACTTTTATGAACGAAATATGTCAGAGATAGTCAGATGTTAAATTGATGTCCAAATAATCCAGCAAGTAATCAACTCGTAATACTGAAATATATCTCACCAACCACAGGGATCATGTAACCAGCAAATGGATTCATCGCGACCACGACTGGGACGGACAAACCGCCAATAAGTGCACCGATATTGATAGACATGTAGAAATTGATGTAAAATTTCTCGATAGCGCCCTTCTGCAACACAGGATCTGCGTAACAACAATAGAGAATAAAAGTTAGTATATAACATACGCTGCAGCAATCTCTTGGTAATGAGCACTTACGAAACTGCTGGGCTCCCATGATATTGACGCATGCTTTGATCATTCCCGCCCCTCCAGGGTAAAAGAACAAGTCTGAAAAGCAAATTGATGTAAGCAAAATCATTGTATTCATTCCAAAGAAACAACTATTGACTTACATGCAGCATACAAAGCTTTCATTGGAAACTCGTCACCAAGTAGATAGGGCTTGGCAACCAGTGCAATGAGGAGGAGGCCGGGTAGATAAACAAACAGCGAGCCAAAAAGGATCGTCCAATAGTTGCCGATGAACGTATCAGCAAGGATGGCACTGTGAGTTATTAGGATGATGGATGATGATAATATGAGTGAATTATAATAATTGTCTTTCTCAACACCGTATTTTACAGTATAAAATCTCACCCAATGAAGGGGTAACAGTATGCAATCCCACTCGACAAAACCGTCAATTGCATGCCATCAGCCGTTGACATATTCGCACTCCATCCCTGATTGACATCGTCATACTCTGGTCAATAACGATAGTTAATGATGACTGAGTGCGCAAATGTAGGATAAGCGAAGCAGAAATTGATAAACACTATGGACTCACCTCCTTCCACAAAGCTCTGCTGTGTGTAGTTCACCCCATAATATGCGAATCGTTCGAGGCCCTCAACAAGGAGGATGAACATGGCACTGTTAACCATCGGACGTAGGTAGTGCTTGTACTCATTCCCGGTCACATCTCGAGAGAGAAGGGGCTTTTTGTCGTCGCCGGAGAGGAATTCCGCAGGGACGTCCTTGAGTTGCTCGACGGTGCATATGTTGACAACAAGATCTACCGGCTGAACCTTGTCAGTGAGTGGAGTCGTGAGCTCGGGCTCCGGATATCCCTCTGGCACCTGTTCGATGTCGATGTCTGTTTCCAAGGCGGTCGTCATGGCCATTGACTGCAATAGAAGAATATGAGCAGATTATTCGACGGCGGGCGCCTTGAGAACTTGATTTCAAGATCCGTCATTATTTACGTAGTCCAGTCTACCCGAAGTAGACGTAGGTATGTAAGCAGTTTATATCTCCAAACCGGGTTATTGATGTGTTCTCTACTACTGATGTCATAACAATTGACGCCTTAAAAGAGTTTGCAACAGCGTCTAAAAATTTATACTAGTATTCCACGTGACGATAAAAAGCCTCGCAATAAATACCTTCGCAAAAAGGTTTTAAGGCGTCAATTGTTATGACATCGGTAGTAGCATGGTACACGGTACCATAATCATACCTGGACTTCATCCCCGGCTTGCCAAATTCCGCCGAGGTGATTGAAAACTCTAACAAGAAATGAATACTGTGGTTGGAGCGTGGTACTAGTGTTCTAGTAGGCGTTGAATGGGAGGACAGTATAGTCAAATTTTGTACGATATTTCTTTTCATTCAGCTCATAAATATTATCTATATCTACACACCGATTGTTCGGAAGGTCCTTATCTATCGAGCAAAAGAGGATAAGGTAGCTGTCATTCTGTATCTGGCACCGAATATGGGAAAAAGTAAATGCAGAGTTGATGGGCGTATCACAAAGTCGTTTGGGAGGAGTTTGTGTCACGCATGGCCAAAGGTAGTGGAGAGGAAGCGATGCAAATTCGAGGGATGGAATAAGTTTGCCCAAGGTAAAGGAGACGTGTGTGTCACACACGGTGCCAAGGTAAAACGATGCAATTTTTAGAGATGCACCAAGCAAGCCAAAACAGGAGGGTTGTTTAACTCACGGTGCAAAGGTAAAGCAGTTTGTGTCACGCATGGTGCAAAGTTGCCAAAGTGGGAGGAGTTTGTACCACTCACGGGGCAAAGTTGACAATGGAACAGTGTAGTCACAATGGATGTACTAATATTGTTGTCAAGGGAGGTATGTGTTTTACGCATGGTGCGAAGAATAAGATCTGCCCTCCGAGGGCTGTAACAACAAAGCCATCAAGGGAGGAGTGTGTATGACGCACTGTGCCAAGGTGAGACGGTGCAATGCCGAGGGTGTATCAATCTGGTTCAAAAGAAAGGAGTTAGTAGAACTCACAATTGATGCGCCAAACAAAGAAGAAAGTGAGGACTTGCATGAGACATAGCTCAGCCAAAGGGAGTGAAGAGTCACCGCCGGATGCAATGACGAGATATTAATCAATGATGCAAGCAGGCTCGAGAATACAATAAATCTAAGACTTGTAATTACTAGTAATGATACTCCTTCAAAATAAACATCTGGAGAGAATCTACTATACCGCAGGCAACCATTATCCATCTTCAACTTCCTACATGAACATTATTAACTTTACCAAAAGTTTGTGATTACATCACCCAACACAAAAGGAACAGCAACATCGACACAACCGAATTCCCTGCAGTACTATAGCTACCACTACTACTATTCATCTTCTCAACATCCTTTTTGTACGCAGCTGCATCTGCCTCCCTGACTGCCGTTTCTTCTTTCACGATGGACTGTTCCAGCTCATCATAATCATCATCACCATCTGGTGTCGTAACGGTCATTTCCGTTTCCATTAGTTCTACTTCTTCAAGCAGTGATGTTGGAAAGGAGAATGAAAGCGAAGACGTGAACGTATGAAAATCCAACTCATCAACGATGGTCCACATAGACATGGACATATCTGCTTCTTCGAGCATAGGTACCGACAACAACATGGACATGGAGATGCTATTATCATCCATTTTTAGTAGACGAGCGGTATCTAGTACATGTGCGGCTGCGGCTGCGGCTGCTTCCCTTGACATGCTCTCTTCTAACAGCTCGAAGCGACGTTGTCCCATTCCTTCATTGCGCATGCGCCGTGGGATGGCCTTGAGTTGTTGAGCATCTGCTGTGGTAGTCGCGAGGAAGAGGGCCATGACGGCGGCGATGGGAAGGAAGAAAATGTTCGATACAGACATTATCATATAACGTTAGAATATTATGCTTGGTTGCTTGGACTGGCTGACGATTTTTTATGAGTGCATATCGCTGCCTAGACCAGGTGGTAGCATATCTGTTTCCATATCGCCTCTCGTTGAGCGATAGTGCGATCCATTCTCAACAAGGTCGTCTTTCAATTCAGTTTTTGAGTGAATATGTGTCGTCATTTCTCTCTCGGCAGAGGTGATTAAATGTGACCGGACTAATAGCCAAACTAAATGCGACTCGTTCAAACATCATCATGAACGCAGCAACTTTCCCCTCACCATCGGCATCAACTGCATCGGCATCGACTATTATGAGCCGTGCAAGTAAAGATGTCCTAAGCCAACGAAAAATTCTCAAAGCAGCACGATCGCCTCCTCTTAAAACAGGGATGTACACCCGGGCCAGAGAGGATATAATTAAGCAACGAAAGATAGTGAAAGTGAACAAATCTTGGTTGGGCTCACCTTCTCCTAGTTGTTCATCGCCGGTGCCATGCTCAGCTGTGCACGAGAGCTTGACCGCGCAACACTACGTAGGCCCGACACCAAAGCAATTATTCAGTCCACTCTCTTCTACTCCAGATCGCATTATACATTCGACACCACCCACACAAACAAATTCCAACGATGACGAAGTACGTATCATGACGAGGGCAAAACTATTCGCAAGAGTCGATTCACAATGGGTCAGCCGAGGCTCCGGTACCCTTACGCACATGTGTACATCGAACGAAAGGAGGGTCATCAAATTTGTAGTTGAAAGAAAGGTTTTGTTGGACGTAGACGTTAAGCAGATGTTGCACATGACCAAGCTTCTAAAAGAGTCATCAAAAGGAGTAACTGCACATATCCGATTCCATCTTGATGCTGAAGTTTTTCTTATTCAAGTGAAGCCAGATATACTTGATACACTATTTTCGACCTTGCTTGGAACCAAGTGACTACGTCAAAAAATATGTCCGAACACACTGCGAAAACCAAGTGCCACACAAGATATCTCTGGAATAGGAACGATAATCTTATTTCGTTTGACATGTGTATCCGCTGCCTCTCGAAATGCACGGTCGAAAATTGACATGGGTGCAGTTCCTTGAGCACACCAGAAATGATGCCCTTTACACGGCTTTATGGTTGTTGGGAAGAATGCGTGAAAGGCCGTGGTACATTGGTAACGAGCAAGGTATAGAATCGTTCGATAGCAATCCATTTCAGTGGATAGAGGCCTATGAGAAGCTTCCGTAGATGTCCCGAGGGAGAACGTTGTGGTACTTGCTGACTCAAATGATAAATTATTCAGAAAAGCGCTGGATGCCATTTGTTTCATGGCCTCTCGATGCTGATTTCTTTGAAACACACACTCGACCACGGGCAGTAAGTCGCGAGTCTCGCACGCTTTTACTAAGGCAACCAAAACTATCGGAAATGAATGAATGAAAATTAGAGCTGTAGATAAGTAGTAGTGGCTAATGAAAAGAATAAGCACATATCTCACTTTCGGAAAGATCAGGATGATCCCAATCGCCTTGAGAGTAGTTTTGTAAATGGAAGAATGAGAGAAGAGGAATATCCGTGTATGGATTTTCAAGCAGTTTCTCTCGAAGAAGTCGATCGGTCGTTACAGAGAGGGTCTGTGCAGCCATTATAGCCTTGGCTGCTGATCGACAGCCGAGAATCGCAACAGATTTGTCCCAGCTTGCAAACGCACAAAAGGCACGACATGACTCCGTTGCGTCTGCCGTCGTTTCACTACTCTCTTCAATTGGCAATGATGTAGAAAGTGGCAACGGCAATGAGAATCTTGCCGAGTACCACCACAAATTGAAGAATACCTCAGGACTTAATTCTCGAAGACTGTCACGGTTTAAGGCATCCTCACCATACTCTAAGACAAGGTCTTCTAGCATGATGCGTAATTTTTGTGGAGACAAGTAGGTCACAAATCCCGATTCCTGCCCTTGCTTTTCAATTGTTGCAGACGCCCTTCCTCCCTTAATGACTGGTTCAAGTTGTGGTGGTAATTCTTGCTGATCTGTTTCGAGCGTCAGACCTGAAACGTCTAACTCTTCACAGCTCTTCTCCGCGGCTTCTAATTCCTGTTGAAATATAGACATCTCCCTAAAACCAATCAATGGTACCACACTTCCACCACATCGAGGACACGCTACAGCAGACAAATTATCAAATTTGTTGGTCATAACATCCCATCCACTTTGTATTTCTTCATCGAGAGGAATATATCCGCATGCCTTGCACGATGTGGCCCTTGACCACAGCGCAAATAGTCCAATGTCATTCAAGTCCGGCGCATTTGTAGATTGGAAATGAGGAGGAAATGATGAAGAGCATGTCACTGGTAGCCATGACCTTTTCGTCTTGTTGCTTCTTTGGGTGTAGGTAGTATCGAACGTGTCATTTAGCGAAACAGTCCGAGGCTGGTTCTGCTCCAGTTGGTTGGATTCATGAGTGTTTTGAGGTTCAGCTTTTCCACCTGACCTCCATCTCACACCAGATTCCTCAAGAATCGATAGATTACTGTCTAGAATCTCTAGATCAATACCATTGTGTTTCGATTTCTTAATTTCCGAGGATATAAATACCTGTATCCCTCCTTTAGCGCTTCCGTCGATGCTGTTGATGTTTGAATATCCCTCTGCAATAGCTCGAGTATAACATCCGAGCGTGACCGCATTCATAAATATACCATCCATTCTCATGAGACCATACAGCTTCGTCAATTCTGTTCTCCGGTCAGTCCCACAACGGCCACACGCCACAATTAAAGCGCGATAGGAAGCTTCATCACCAACAATGCGACGATGGTTTCGTAGGTTTCGAAGCACACCTAATGATCGTAATATGATCTTTGACTTTTCACTGACAGAAAGATTCGGCTGAGAAATTTGTGTTGGGATACATAAAATATATGCTCCGAAGAATTGAGATCCCTGCATAAAGAAATAAGAAAATCAGTGAACTATTGCTCTAAATATTTACCCAAAGCGACTATAAACAGAACTCACCATGTATTTGGCCATCTGCCAGAGGCACCGATGTTGCTTTTGCATACCCCTCCTTGACACAGTCATGTTGAATAGTCGACTAGACTCATCTCGTTCCCGATCACTTCGAGTCAATATGGGGGCTGGTGCCTCAGACGACTCAGTTTCTAAGATGTCCGGTTCACTTGGAAAAAAGTTGTTCTGATCAAATGCGGTTGGAAAAGATCCATGGCCATCGACACAATATACATATCTAGCATTAGGAGGGAGATGGACGGTTGATGGGCATGTGACGATGTCCCCACTGGCGTTTATTGCAAATGGTGTATCCTTATCGAGCGAAGGAGTGTCACTGATAGTAGTTTCTGCATAGCCAGATGATGCTTGAGTTGCTGTATCGTATTCATACCCAACGCTTTTGTCCATATCGAATCGAGCTAAATATGAGCTGTCATCGTCATCCGGAAAAAATATTGGCTCTGTCGCACATTGATCAACTAGTAAATCGTAGTCGATCCGTCTTTGGCCACTGGTATCTCCCTGTCCAACCTGCGGATTCAATTGACCACTCAATCTTCCGTATGGTACAGAGGTACTGTGGTATTCTATCAAACATTCATCGAAGAGCACACAATGTAGATCGCTCGATTCTGTCCGACGCTGGACGAAGGATTGAAACAGTTGCGTTTCAACAAGCGCTCTTAGAAATGGTACACGACTGGGTTTGGCAGCAGCAACAAACTTTGACGAGTCAAACCAATCGTTGCCACTTGTTAGGAAGTCTGCATCTGGAACAACAAGGAAGCGCTCATACCCAGCGAGGATAGACGTGAAGAATCGGAGAAAGGCATCCCTCACTGCACGCTCATTTAACAATTCATGATGATTCTTCTTCGTCTTTTCGAAAACCTCCATGCTTGATGGGACTGTTGAGTCAATCACTTGGCCTGCAGAGTCTGTTCCAGAATCTAATGACTCTTGACCAGGAACGATTCCAGCATCTTGACAAATAGCCTCTACTTCCTTGATCAAAACCGAGCGAGACTCATTGGGTATGATCTGGTATGCAGCCTTTAACGTTTCGTACCTGCGTTCAACGAAAGAAGCATAAGTAAGTTGGCTGATCAATTTATACGTACTCCCTCATCAACTTGAATCTTACCTATTCGTGTCACAATTGATTTCACCGCTGTCAAGTTCTACAACTATACTTTCTTCGGGTATGCTTGTACGGACAGTCTTAGCAAGACCATCCACACGTCCATCATCGTGTATACCGACGAATATTGCCCCAGGAAACTCCAAGCAACTCATGAATGGTTGAGTCAGATGAGGAACATATGGTGCACACAACTCAAAAGGAAAAAGTAGTGACTTCAACAGTTCACAACAATCGAGCAGCAATGATTGTCGAGTAGATATCATTATCACCTGTTACAACGTTAAGAATGAATTACAAGTCTGAGATAATGCCGCAATCAGAGGAGTGAAAATAACTATAGAACTCATGGAATTACCTTTCTTTCGAGGCATAGAAAACCAAGTACAATTGTCACGACTGTCGGCACATCCAATGCAGCGAACAGTCGTGAATAAGATAAATCGACTAGAGGAAAGTCTTTCAAAGGTGGCATAACTAATGCCATTGGTGTATCTATCGTCGAGAATGGAACAATGACACACTGTCCTCCGGGTCTTGGCATGGGCACCGACAATAGCAGGTGTGATATATTCCGCTCGAGGGGGATATCGGATGATGTGCCCGATAGTAAGTGTAAATGTGTCAAGAAATGACGAAACCCAGTCCAGTACGGTGTCCGTCCAAGAAGGCAGATGGTTTTATTCTCAAATGTGATATTGTCATCAAAACCAACGAGACAATCGTTGCCGAAACGACGGTGTTCATCTAACGCCTTCTTCTTCTTACAATATGCTCGATGAGCCAATGATGTTTCTTGACGTTGCATGGATAATTGGTCAAGCTGCTCCATCCGTCGCTTTGTTGCCGGTTCCAAAAAGGAAAGACATGATACATATATACTATCTCCACGTTCATTCTTTACCACAAAGCCAAAGCTTTTTGGCAATGTCCAATTCCGTAACTTATCCCGTACCAAGCATACCCCACCCCGGGGATAGCAAAATAATGGCAACTCCTCCTCGGGGAATGGCATATTACGATAATTCTTCCGAGGAAAGCGATCCAGTACCTTCGCGGGAGCAAGTGGTACGTCACAGAATCCATGAGGAATATTCCGACGCAGGAGTATAATGGGTGTCTGTCGTCGACTGGAGGATGGAGCTTTGTCATTTGCAACATCATCCGAAATATGAAAGGATGAAGAAGGCTTCCATCCTGACTTGGTCAAAATTGAAGCATGAGTTGTTGTCATCGCTCGTTTAATACCAAAATCATCATCACCATCATCACCGTCGTCATCCACCATCATTGTTGGTGGTAGACCATTGTCATTTAAGTAAGTCACATGAATATCGACTATGCATGTATCCTCGTGGTACCGTTCCTCTTCTCCAATACGTTGTCGACGTAGAGCCAATATCGGAATGTAAACGTACATGTCATCGTCAGCATCATTGCTACTAATGGTGGAAACTTGAGGAATAGTATGATATGGAACCAATAAGGGTATATAATCAGGATCTGGTGCTTGATCGGCATCTGACAATAACACTGGCGATGATCCATTATGTTTACACCCACTAATACTAACATTCATCGGACTAAGATACATTACCTCCATCCCCACGCTTGATGGGGTCATAGCGCCGCTGTTGTGGGTCCGATCCACAAGTCTTGGCGGTGGATGATGCTGTTGTTGTTGCCGTCTTTGCGACGTCTTCCACTGTTGTTGTCCTGCTATGGGTAATTGTACAACCTTACAAAAATCAGGTATTATCCATTCGTCATACCCATCCGGGAGTGGAAGGAAGTCATGCATCGCCCTTTGAAAACGAATTGCATCATTATAATTGTCGCAACTATAATGTCTTTCATGAGAGGAATGTTGTTTAGGATACACATCGCCTTGACGACACTGAGGAATGCTTGATTTTGCAGCATTATCATCGGTCTCTGGGAAGAAATGTTCCGGTCTTCGTTGTTGTTGTTGTTGTTGTTGCTGTTGCTGTTGCTTCTGCTTAATAGCATGCCTAACAGCCGCAGAAGTTAGTTTTTCCATCCCCTGTCTTGCCAAAAATGACAATTGGCGTGCCGCGCCCACGCCTATATCTCCAACACTATTGGTACCACCACTGGTACCAGATCTAGATGGACTTGTAACTGTACTTTTATCTGTCAATAATGTCGATGAAAAATTTTCACTTTGATTGTTTTTTCTCGTGTCATGGTCGTTTTCTTCTTGTGGCGATGGAGAAGTAATAATCGTCGACGATCGTAATTTTACATATTGTATCAAAACATCCGCGACGCCAGGATTATATACGTCAGAGGTATCTGATTGCCGATGATGATGATGATGATTACGACGACGACGACGATAGGCAAGGTGTATCTTTTTCTCCAAAATATGAGTATCCCTTCGTTGTTGTTGTTGTTGGTCTCGTACCGCAGACGTTGCCGCAATATTCCTCTCACGAGGAATGATTACAGATAGGTTGGTATCCCTCATGATTGTATAACATTTATCATCGTCATTGTTTATTGTAGATGTAATCAATACCAATTCCACAATCTCGCGATTAAATCTCTCTTCGTGTAGAAGATATAAATGCCGCTCATCGTCGTTCTTCTTGTTGTCGATGCCGTCATTGCCACTTTTGTCAACATCCACTGCTGATGCCGCTGATGCTGCAGTTAAATCATGAGCAGTCGGAAGCCTCTTTGACAAATTCTTATTATTGCGTGGAGTCATATCACTGCACTGCCGCCGAGCCGGACCCATTTCTGACAATGACGATGATGTGCCGTCATCATCTCCTTCATCCAAATTATCACCGCTTACAGCGATGAATTCAGCAGCACCATCCTCCGTCTCTACGCGCTGTTGATGATTGGGCGTATCCTCCGCCTTCTCGCCGACATTATTTCTCCTGACGTTTACGTCAATCGGTACGTCGAGTGTTTGGACAACTGCCGGCAATGACGACTCTTTTTTTGGACGATCGTCATCCTCCACGACGAGATGCATCCCCAATACGGCGAAGTAGTCGGCCACGCCATGGCCACCGCCCGCTCCTCTACCGACACCTCGTTTGCGCACCATCTCTAGAATATCTATGATGTGGGCGAGAATATCCGGAACCAGCTCAAATAAACGACCTCCTATCTCCTAATCAATCTTTTTGATCATTCAGTCAAAAACGTGTACTTGATCGCCAACTTTGAGGCCTTTTAAGCTTTCTCCGGTGTTTATTAGTTTGACCCCTCAAACTAATAA
>Ga0247843_1003802_pt1 | contig 23825 bp, 24 predicted proteins | sample LaCruzMarch2017__FD_192420 | JGI IMG/M metagenome (GOLD analysis project Ga0247843, IMG submission 192420) | Freshwater microbial communities from meromictic Lake La Cruz, Castile-La Mancha, Spain - LaCruzMarch2017_8m | ecosystem: Environmental > Aquatic > Freshwater > Lake | place: Spain...
CGGTGGGAGCGGGATTACCTTCGGTAGTCTTCGCTTCGCTACGGCACGAACCCTTCGGTTTCTCATCCCTTCCAACCTTCTCGTTATTGCGGTGGGAGCGGGATTCGAACCCGCGGTACAGTTACCCGTACGACAGTTTAGCAAACTGTTGGTTTCAGCCTCTCACCCATCCCACCGTTATTAACGGGAGGCAAAAGTAAGAAAACCATTTCTTTTCTTAAAGGAATTTTGTAAAAAAGACGTTATTCGTAATGAAATTCTCCAAATTCACTTCGTATAGTCACTTGTTTTTGTTCTGAGGGCGTTACAGAACCAATTACTTGGGCTTCTATGTTAAACGACTGCGCAATTGCAATCAATTCATGCGCAGTAAACGCATCCGTGTAGATCTCAAAACGATGCCCCATATTAAACACCTTATACATTTCTTGCCATGAGGTACCTGACTCTTCTTGGATCATTCGAAATAAGGGAGGGCAAGGAAACATATTGTCTTTTACGATGTGAACGGCCTCTACAAAATGCAGTACTTTGGTTTGTCCTCCACCTGAGCAATGTACCATACCGTTTATCTGTTTTCGGTATTTGGAAAGGATTTCGATGAGTAAAGGAGCATAAGTTCGTGTTGGTGAAAGCACAAGTTTTCCGGCATTGATCGGAGCACCTTCTACGGTATCCGTGAGTGATCTTGACCCGCTGTAAACTAAGTCCGAAGGGATTCCTTGATCATAACTTTCAGGATACTTCTCGGCCAATGCTTTATTAAACACATCGTGACGTGCGGCCGTTAGCCCATTGCTACCCATCCCGCCGTTGTATCCGCTTTCGTATGATGCCTCCCCGTAAGAAGCGAACCCTACAATTACATTTCCTGGTTTAATGGCATGATTACTTACTACGTCGGCACGTTTCATTCGACAAACGACCGTAGAGTCTACGATAATCGTGCGCACTAAATCGCCCACATCAGCTGTTTCACCGCCCGTTGAATGGATATCCATTCCCGCTGTGCGCAGCATGGATAACACCTCTTCGGTGCCTTCAATGATGGCTTTGATTACTTCCCCCGGAATTAAGCGCTTATTTCTTCCAATGGTCGAGGAAACTAAAATTGGTCCGGTGGCCCCCACGCATAGTAAATCATCGATGTTCATGATTAATGCATCTTGCGCAATGTCTTTCCAAACGGATAAATCACCCGTTTCTTTCCAATACATATAGGCTAAGGAGGATTTTGTGCCTGCTCCGTCTGCATGCATCGCAATGCAATAATCGGGATCTTGTGTCAAATAGTCTGGAACGATTTTACAGAAAGCATGATGGAATAACCCCTTATCTATGTTCTTTATGGCTTGGTGGACATCTTCTTTTCCAGCTGATACACCCCGCGCTTGGTAGCGAGAATCCGACATAATTGTTTTTTGCAAAGGTAGCAATTAAGCGCTATGCGCCGTCGCCTTCCGCTTCAAGTTGCTTTAGAATTTCAGCCACATCCAATTCCGTAGCTTTCAATTTGTTTTTACAGTATTGAATGAGTTCCGCCGCACGTTTTACGTTCACCGACAACTCATCAATACCAACATCTCCTCGTTCCATTTCTGTTACAATGCGTTGTAATTCTTCAAAAGCAAGGGAATAACTTTCAGGTTCCATACTCAAAATTACTAATTTTACCGGCTATGAAATGCTATTTATACCGCTTTTTAATTGGAATGTCGGTCTTTCTGTTTTCCTGTGAGGCAAAGACCACCCAAAAAGAAATTCGAAGGGCGGTTGATGTGATAATGCCTGCACCTACCGCTGACCGAAAACAGTACCTTTTGGACAGTGCGGGAGGCTATTATCGGCAGTGGATTAGCCGTGGTAATTTTAGCGGACAATACCTGATCGCAAAAAATGGCCACATAATTTATTCCCGAGCCGCCGGATTTTCCAACGCTGAAGCGCAGATTAAAATGACCTTAGAAACCCCAATTCATGTGGCCTCCATCAGCAAGGTAGCAACCGCCTTAGCGGTATTGCGCTTGGTAGATCAAGGTAAAATCGCACTAAACCAAAAGGTTACCCATTATTTACCAAAATTCCCTTACAAAGAAATTACAGTTAACATGTTGTTGTCGCATCGAAGTGGGCTGCCATACTATGGCTATTTTGCAGATGCTCATACCGATCGTAAGGCCCTTCTGAATAACGCGGACATCATTCGGTTGATGATACAGTTTAACATCAGATTAAACAGCAAACCCGGCACTCATTTCGCATACTGCAATACCAACTATGCCATGCTTGCACTCATTGTAGAGAAAGTCACCAAATTGCCCTTCCCTAAAGCGATGAAAGCCTTGATTTTCGATCCACTTGAAATGAAAAGTTCTTCTGTTGCCTCTTCTAAAGCGGAGTATGATGAATGCTGTAGAAACTACAATCAAAATGGAATGTGGAATGGCTTTACTTACCTGGATGCGATTTATGGCGATAAGAACTTGTATACTACAGGACGGGATTTAGTGAAATTGGATCGAGGAACGTACGTATCCGGATTTTTAAGTGATTCATTGAGAAAACGAATGTTTAGGGGATACAGCTATGAACATCCAGGAACCCGAAACTATGGATTGGGCATTCGTTTAAAGGAGAAAAAAGGCAAAGACACCTTCTTTTTTCATACGGGCTGGTGGCATGGAAATACGGGCTTGTATTGTTCGCTTCGGCAAGATACAATATGTATCATTGCCCTTTCGAATAACATGAATAAACGGGTGTATAATTTGGGTCCTTTAATAAAGGCGTGTGGAAATTATGTAGTGAATGATGAGGAATAAGCTCAATTTCATTGTTTATTAAATAATTAGGCGTAATTTTGCAAAGTAATGACAGAAGATCATTGTATGTGTTCTTGAAATCACTTGTGATTTTGAGGGCTTGTCCAACTCCGATGTTCATTGCATATGTTTTATTTATTTAAGTTTTATTTATGAATATGTACGTTTCAAACTTGAGCTTTCGCTTGAGTGAGCAAGAACTGGGAGATTTGTTTTCTCAGTATGGAGAGGTTTCCTCTGTAAAAATTATTAAAGACCGTGAAACTCAGCGTTCACGAGGGTTTGGTTTCGTAGAGATGCCAAGCGATGATCAAGCTAAAGCAGCCATGGAGGCTTTGGCAAATTACGAAATGGGTGGAAGAAACATCAATGTTTCTGAAGCACGTCAACGTGATTAATTAAAAATCGAACATTTTAAAGGCCGCAATTGCGGCCTTTTTTTTGCACCAATATTTTGTAACCGTTTTTTTACTATTCGTTGCAGGGGAAACTACAACCTATGAATACCTTGCACATGTTCGCTTTGCTTATTTTATTGAATTTACAGCAAACAATCTTGTCCCAAGAGGTTAGAGACCTTGATGGCAACACCTACGGACTCCTGCTTATGGGAGAACATCAATGGACAACCGAAAATTTACGGGTAACACATTTTAACAACGGTGATGCTATCCCGCAAGCGCAAAGTGCGGAGGAATGGCAAAGGGCAACGAACAAAAAGTTTCCGGCGTGGTGTTATTCTGAGGATGAAAATGGAATCGATCAAATAACGGTCTTATATAATTGGTATGCGGTGCACGACCCCCGTGGACTTGCTCCTTCTGGGAGCCATATTCCGAGTATTAATGAATGGACAAGCTTAATTAATCAGCTGGGTGGGATTAAAAAATGTGCACGCATGTTTAAATCTAGTGAGGGTTGGCTTTGGCCTCAAGCCAGCTTAACACATGAGTTAAATGCCTTCAATGCAGCGCCTGTCGGGAGTCGGTATACCTATTTAGATGCGTCTTTCGAATGGATAGATGGGTGGAGTAAGGGACGCTATGTTAACTATTGGACCAGTTCAAGCGGTCAATATGGAATCTATGGCGATCACGCCAACCGCATCGGCTTATCTTTTGCCTTGGATGAACTAATCACGGATGCGCGTAGCAAAACGCAGTTCAGTAATAGCAACTTGAATTTGAAAGGAAATGGGTTTTCGGTTCGCTGTATCTTAGATCCGATGCCGTAGGGAGAACCCTACTTCCCAATACAAAATCTACTAAAGATCGTTCCCAAAATATCCGTATCCATTTCGATTTCCCCAGTGATGTTGCCTAAGGAGCGCATGGCGGAACGGATATCCATCGCAACCAGGTCTGCGGGGAGCTGATGGCATAGGCCGTTCAAGGCAGCGAATAAGGCCGTCTGTGTTTGCTCCAGCGCTTCCACGTGCCGAACATTAGATACAATCGTTTCTTGGTTCACATCAAAGTCTTGCTTTATTCGTTTACTCAGGGCATGGGTTAAGGCATTGATCCCCGCACCGGTTATGGCGCTAATCGCATAATCAACCGGTAGGTTTACCTCATGTAGGTCCGTTTTATTGGCAACCCATAGAATTTCTTTCTCTGGATAGCTTTTCCGTAGGTCATCCACCCACACGCGGTCTGCTTCCAATTGGGTCGCATTGCTCGCATCACTCAAGGCGAGTACCACCCGCGCCCGCGCTATTTTCTCTTGAGAACGGGCAATGCCCATGGCTTCTATGGTTTCTGAGGTTTCTCGGATCCCCGCGGTGTCCATTAAGCGGAAGCTTATGCCGTCGATGTTCAGCGTTTCTTCAATCACATCGCGCGTAGTCCCCGCGATTTCACTAACAATGGCGCGTTCCTCGCCCAATAAATAATTCAGCAAGGAACTTTTTCCTGCATTGGGTGCCCCAACAATTGCTACAGGAACTCCTTCTTTCATGGCATTCCCCAGGGCGAAACTGCTGATTAAGCGCTTAACTTTAGCTAAGACCTGTTGTACCAAATCAATCAGTGCGCTTCGATCAGCAAAGGCGACATCCTCTTCACCAAAATCTAACTCTAATTCGATGAGGCTGGCAAATTCTATTAGCTTTTCACGTAGGGCACTCAATTCGTGTGAGAAGGTCCCCCTCAGTTGATTCAAAGCCATCGCATGCGCTTGCTGACTTTGAGAGGCGATGAGGTCGGCCACTGCTTCTGCTTGGGATAGGTCTAATTTTCCGTTGATAAACGCACGTTGCGTAAATTCCCCCGGAGTGGCGAGACGCGCACCTTGGCTTATTGCGGATTGTATAATGGTTTGTTGTATGAACGACGAACCGTGGCAATGGATTTCAATCGTCTCTTCGCCTGTGAAACTCTTCCCGTGGGCAAAATAAACAAGCAAGACTTCGTCAATGGGCTTCTGATTTTCCGTCTTGAATAAGGCGAAATGTACGGTGTGGCTTGCAATGGAACCTAAGTCCTTGCGTACATGAACTTGTGTGATCGCTTTTGCCATAGGGCCCGAAAGCCGAATCACCGATAAGGCACCCGTTCCTCCCGTAGCTAAGGCAACAATCGTATCTTGATTCATCGTACAAAGGTACGAACTTCTATGGGTTTACCCACGACGCTATGGCCTCTGCCCAGTCAATCGATTCGTCGGTGAAATAGGTGGATTCTACTTCGTGTTCTTGTAAATATTCTTGCGTACTCGCACCCTTGGCAATCACCTTAGCCCCGCTTGGAATGGTGTTTTGCAGTAAAAAGGCTTCTGCGTTGCTCGGGCTGGTAAAAATGTAAGCCGCACAGGCTTCAACAACCCGTGGGTTCAGTGTCGTTTTATAAACGGTAACGGATTCAATTTGTGCAGGGGGGAATACGGATGAAATACTTCCCAGGCTGCGAGACGAAATGGGAAATAATACCCGCCGTTCGCCAACCCATCGTTTGAACTCCAGGGCAGTTTGTGTTGGCTCACTTGGTGAATTCCCGCACCAGTCGATGGGATGTGTGCTATGCTTCGCTGTACCGATCGATACACAGGCTACCTTAGTCTCTGGAAGAATAAACGGTTGACCAAAGGCGTACGCTCTAGGACTGCTGAAAAACACAATGTCATACGGTCTAGTAGGGATGCCATCTACCGCTGAAAAAGAAAGTAAGGATTGTTGTATCAGTTGAACCCCTAAGGAGATGGAGTTGACCACCAGGGGGTGATTAGCTTCTAATTCAGAAGAAATAAACACCTTCATTACAAGGCATGTAAGGTTTCAATAATTGAAGGAACTGGATTTTGATTCCCTTCTATTGGAAATTTTATAAGCATAGCGGCCTCCAGTTTGGTTTTCGCATAAGAAACATGAACTACTTCGCCATCATTGTATACCCCAAGCGGTAATTGGCAGCCCCCTTCCATGTTCCGAAGCACTTCACGTTCAATGTGGATGCAATGTTCTGTTGGTGCATAATTTAATTTTCTAACCCATTCATAGGTTTGGCTATCCGCTTCGCGTACTTGGAGCCCAAGCACCCCCTGTGCCGGTGCTGGAACAAATTCTTTAGGGTCTAAGCTGCGTGTTATCAAATCGCTCGTGTCTAAGTTTAATCTAGAAACCCCGGCTTTGGCTAATAAAATAGCATCGTATTGTCCGTTGCGCAGTTTTTCAATGCGGGTAGGAACATTGCCTCGTAACTCGATTATCTGTAAGTCAGACCGGAAGTTACGCAGTATACTTTGTCTACGAGCCGAGCTGGTTCCTATTCGAGCACCTGCTTTTAATTCGAAGGTTTCGGAAGGATCGTGCGACTCCGTACGCATCAGAAGGAGTTCACTTGGGTCTTCTCGCTCAGATACAGCGGCAATCACTAATCCGGGAGGCGGTGTAGTTTCTAGGTCTTTATGCGAATGAACTGCTAAGTCTACGTCACCATTGAGTAAGGCGGATTCTATTTCTTTGGTAAAAAACCCTTTTCCTTCTAGTTTGTCAAAGCTTAAATCCTGAATAAGGTCCCCTTGGGTTTGGATGATATGAATGCTTACTGCACATCCTAGGGATTCTAACCTTGCTTTTACGTGATTGGCTTGCCAAAGGGCTAAATCGCTTCCGCGTGTTCCTATGCGAATGTGTGGTTTATCCATGATGAACCAGAATTTCTTTGGCCAGTTTCATCGGCCCTGCGATGTATTTTTTTTCTACATACCCGAGAACTTTCTCTAAGACTTCTCTGGATTGTGGGTCTAATGAATTAATTTCTTCTTTGAATACTTCGTTGATCGCATCAGATTTAATGCGTTTGATTTCTTCTGGCACAGCACGCATGGCTAATTCTACTAGCCGAACTTGCAAGATTTGTTGAAATTCATTGTGAGCTTCTGCCAATATTTCTTCTACGTGGGCTAATTCCTTGGTGCGTTCTTTCAAGTTTTCGTTGGAAATTTTTTGAAGGAAGCCGACAGAAATATGTTTAACGGCATGTTGCTGTATAATGACAGGATCTAAATCTTGTGGAATAGCAATATCAATTACTGTTTTGGGGCCTTGGTCTCCTTGCAGTAGCAGCTCGTATAGCGTTGGGGTGATAAGGTGATGGTCGGCACCGGTACAGCTGATAATCACATCGAATCCACCTTGGTAAAGATGTAATTCTTGGAGTGGGTAGGCCAAGCCACCTAACTCGTTCGCAAGTAGCGTTGCTTTTTCAAGGGTCCGATTGAATACGGCGAAGTTCTTAAATCCATGTTTTTTCAAAAAACGCCCCATAGTGGTATTCGTTATTCCCGCACCTATGATTAAGAAACTTGCGTCTAAAGAGATTTGAAGTTTTTTTAATTGATGGTAAGCCAGAGAAACCACCGACACGGGTTTGGTAGAAATAGAGGTTCTGGTATATACTTTTTTAGCGGTTTCCACTACGTGTCGATTAAGGATGCGCAGTAAGTCTCCCGTTAGTCCAATGGATGCACAATGCTCGTAAGCTTGACGAACTTGGGTAATAATTTCTCGTTCACCTATGATCATAGAATCGATGGAGGATGCCACAGACATGGCATGATCCACAGCATTCATGCCATGATAATGTTCGAGTTTTATTACAAATGAGGTGAGGTCTTCCTCACCAAGGGATGGATAAATTGCCCTTAAGAACTGGTGCATGAATTCGGTGTCAACCCCCCCCTTAGATACAAAACTAAATTCCACCCGGTTACACGTGGAAAGCATAAGCAATTCGTCGAGCTCAAAGTCTTGTTTTACAGGATTTAATCGAGTGTATTGTTCGTCCAAAGCAACATGAAGTAGACCGATTTTCGTCACTTCAAAATTCCGATGCGTAAACGCGATTGTATGTAAATACTTCAACACCTCTTTCGCCATAACTCGTTTCTAGTGTGGCAAAATTCACGATTAACTCTATGTTAATTGTCATGAAATTGTCATGAAATAACAATTTAGAAACAATCCAAATTATTAGGCATTGTCTCGCTTATCCTGGCAGAGTTCCACCAAGAGTTTGTCGCTGGATTTTGGATGCAAAAAGGCGATGATTTTGTGGTCCGCCCCTGGTTTTGGACTGTGGTGAATTAATTCAAATCCCGAAGCAATTAATCGGTCGATTTCTTTTTGGATATCGTCTGTTTCGAAGGCAACGTGGTGGAATCCTTTTCCTTTTGTCGCAAGAAATTTGGCGATTGGGGAATCCGGACTTGTCGCTTCGAGCAATTCAATTTTATTGGGTCCAATTTGAAAAAATGCCGTTTTCACCCCTTCCGAGCTAACCGCTTCTTGTTTATAGCATGGGGTATTGAGTAGGGCCTCGTAAATCGGAATGCTCTCAGAGAGGCTATCTACCGCAATCCCAAGGTGTTCAATTCTTAAAAGCATTAGTATTTAATAAATTTTTCTGATTTGTTATCGTAGTTGATGTTGTAAATACCATTCAATAAATCAGCACAATTAATGGTGTGGTCGAAGCCTTTTTTTAATAGGTTTCCATAGGCGTCGTATATTTCAAACTTTGTCTTCGTGAGAACGGATTCTGCCTTGAAATATAAGTTCGATTTCACTTTAGACGGTGTTTTTTTAATGGATTTAACGGTTGATGTAAATCCCACCGCTTTAGAAGTGCGTTTCTGACCGGTATTATCAATTTGTGCAACGCGCACCTTATTGTAACCACTGGTTGGAAGAATATCAATCGTATATTGGTTCGTGTTTTTTGATCCTTTGCCCAGCACTTCAGCGGCAAGCACCCATCGGTTCCATTTATATTGCTCCACCAAAAAAGTAAGTTTCCCGGATTCGTTTTTTGTGCTCCACGAAATCTTTCCATCAGCACTTGCTTGGATTGAAATTAAATCAAAGGTGCTGTATGGCAGTAAGACCTCCGGATTCACAAAGGCAGGAAGGCAGCCCTCGCCGTGTTCTAGTTCTATAAATACCTCTTCTCCTTTTTTTAAATTGAACAAACTCAAATCAATTTCAAAATAATCAGTTTGTATCGAGGCAGGGAGCACATTCCCATTCACCAACACTTTGTGAATGCAATACCCATAACCGTCATTTTTAATCGGATTGGAGACAAAAAGATTCATGCCTTCATAATAACCGCTTAAAGAAAGAATTTGTCCCGCAGCACATACGGTGATAAATAAGCTCAAAAGCAATGCTGAAAATTTAAGTGGAATCACGGCTACCATATTAAAACCTTCCGGCGGAATTATCAATCATACTGATAAAAATGTAATTTTGAACCATGGAATGGATACAAACAAATGTAGGAATAATTAAGTCGCTTCACATCATTTTTATGGTGAGTTGGTTTGCAGGGCTTTTTTACATGGTTCGCTTGTTTATTTATCATGTAGAGGCTAATGGCAAAGAGGACCCTGAAAAATCAATACTAACCAAGCAATTTTTGATCATGGAACGCCGATTATGGTGGATCATTTCCACTCCAGCAATGATACTCACGGTGATTTTTGGGGTCTTGATGCTCGTGGCAATCCCCAGTTATTTATCACAATTGTATATACACCTTAAATTAGGGTTTGTACTGTTGTTATTGGTGTATCACTTCATTTGTCAGAAAATTTACTTCGACCTTAAAACCGACCGATTTTTTTGGGGCTCGGGGGCGCTGCGGGTATGGAATGAGGTTGCAACCCTACTCCTAGTTATTATCGTGTTTATCGTCGTCCTCAAAGATTCCTTGAATTGGGTCTATGCAACGATTGGATTTTTTGCTGTAGCGCTATTGTTAATGTTGGCTATAAAAATGTACCAAGCAATCCGCAAAAAAGACTACGTTGAAAATTCGAGAGATAAAGAAAATAAATAAGTCAAGATAACAGAAAAGAATTTGTACCTTTGCGCCAATTTTTCAGGCCAATTATAAAATGAGTCGAACAACAATATTACGTTTCTTAAACATTGTAACATTCCTAGTATTGGTTTCATTCGCAGGCAATGCGACGAAGGAAAAGAAATTTGATGTTACAGAAACCATAATGCACCATATTGGTGATGCACACGAGTGGCATTTATGGGGTGAAGGGCACAGTGGAACTTCAATTTATTTACCCGTTATTATTTATGACAACGAATTGAAAATTTTTAGTTCAAGTCATTTTTATCATGGCCAAATCATTCCAGTAGCAGATTCATTGAAGCCTACAGAGTATTTATTGGGTGAGGGTGATGCCAAAGGGTATGCGTTATTTCATGAAAAAATATACAAGGTAAAAGATGGCGCCTTAGAATTCCATGGTGGACATCCACACAATGCCATGCCAATCGATATATCTATTACTAAAAACGTTTTATCCTTGTTTATAGGTTCGATCATTTTATTGCTTATCATGCTAAGCACGTCTCTGTATTACAAGAAAAATGGCGCGGTAGCTCCACGGGGTATCGCGAAATTTATTGAGCCACTCATAGTATACGTGCGAGATGAGATCGTAAAGCCAAATATTCATGGAGCGAAGCATACGCGATACATTGGGTTCATTACTACGGTTTTCTTCTTTATTTTGGTAAACAATTTACTTGGAATGATCCCTGTTTTTCCAGGAGGCGCTAATTTGACAGGAAATATTTCGGTGACCTTGTTTTTAGCGGTTTGTACATTGTTGGTTACCGTATTTAGTGGAAATAAAAACTACTGGAAGCACATATTTGCAACGCCAGGGGTTCCATGGGCCTTATTGCCGATAATGATTCCAATTGAATTGGTTGGGATTTTAACCAAGCCATTTGCCTTAATGATTCGTTTGTTCGCGAATATGACCGCAGGACACATCATTGTATTGTCGCTTATTTCAATTATTTTCATAAATAAGTCAGCGGCCTGGGGTTTCTTGTCGGTCCCAATGGCTTTATTTATTTCGGTATTGGAGATTTTGGTAGCATTTTTACAAGCGTATTTGTTTGCATCTTTGTCGGCGTTGTTTATTGGAGCAGCGGTTGAGGAAGAGCATCATTAGTTTAGTAACCTTTTAATTTATATACAATGGCAGTATTTGGTAGTGTAGCAGCAATTGGCGCGGGATTAGCCGTGTTAGGCGCTGGAATGGGAATCGGCCGTATCGGTGGTTCTGCAGTAGAAGGGATTGCACGCAATCCTGAAGCTTCTGGAAAAATTCAAACCGCGATGATTATCGCAGCAGCCTTGATCGAAGGTGTTGCACTTTTCGGAGTGGTTGTGGGTATGCTTGGAAAAAGCTAGTTTCCCAAAATCAATGATTGTCCCCGCGATTGGCGGGGACAATTTATTTAAGTGTAAAAAGGTAAAAAGAATATACAATGGATTTAGTAACACCCAGCTTTGGTTTATTATTTTGGACAGGAATCACGTTCTGTTTGTTATTATTAGTACTAGCTAAATTTGTTTGGAAGCCGGTTTTAAGCGCCGTAAATGCCCGAAGTCAGAAAATTGACGAAGCCCTTCTAGAGGCAGAGAAGGCCCGTCAAGAAATGAAAACCCTTCAGGCAGAGAATGAACGAATTTTAAAAGAAGCAAGAGCCGAACGCGATGCCATTTTGAAAGAAGCCAAGGAAGTAGGTTTAAAAATGGTTGAAGAGTCGCGAGATAAAGCAAAAACTGAAGGTCAAAAACTCATTGAATCAGCTAAACTGGCGATTAAAAATGAACGGAATTCAGCGATTGCTGACATGAAAGCTCAGATTGCCACATTCTCTGTGGACATAGCTGAATCTTTAGTTAAAGAATCATTAGCGTCTGATGACAAGCAAAAATCATTGGTAAGTAAAATGGTGCAAGATATCCAATTGAATTAACCATGGCATCCACTAAATCAGCAGCACGCTACGCTAAAGCTATTTTAGACCTCGCCCTTGAAAAAGGTTGGGTAGAGGCCGTAGAACATGATTTAATTCGGTTTGTTCGAACGGTAAAAGAATCAAATGACTTCAGAGTTTTCTTGAACTCTCCGGTGGTTAGAGCCGACCAAAAAATCGCCATTTATGAGGAGGTTTTTTCAGGTTTTCAACCGGTGACCATGCAGTTTTTATCGTTGGTAACTAAAAATGGAAGAGAACAATTGTTGCCTGCAATCGCCCACCAGTTTGAACGCCAACTTCGGAAAAACCGAGGATTAGTTTCAGGGTCAATTATTAGTGCATCTCCATTAAGCGAACAAACGAAGCAAGACATTTTAGCCCGCATTGCACCTGCATTTGAAGGAACCTTAAGCCTCACTGAGTCCGTAGATCCATCCTTAATCGGTGGCTTTGTTATCCGTATAGAAGATAAACAGATCGATGCATCTGTTTCAAGTAAATTAAAAGCGTTAAGACAAGAATTAGTAAAATAAAGAACATTTAATTAATCAAAATGGCAGATTTAAACCCAGCAGAAATTTCGGCAATTTTAAGAGAACAATTGTCAGGCGTAAAAACAGAAGCTGAATTGCAAGAAGTAGGTACGGTATTGCAAGTTGGAGATGGTATCGCACGGATTTTTGGACTCAATGGCGTTCAATACGGCGAATTAATTGAATTCGACGGGGGAATGCGAGGAATTGCACTAAACTTAGAGGAGGATAACGTAGGAGCGGTACTATTAGGCCGTTCTTCCGCAGTAAAAGAAGGAGATACAGTAAAACGTCTGGGAAAAATTGCTTCAGTCCAAGTCGGCCATGGAATGGTAGGAAGAGTGGTAGATACCCTTGGAAACCCAATTGATGGAAAAGGACCAATTACCGGTGAATTGTTTGAAATGCCCATTGAGCGAAAAGCGCCGGGTGTTATCTTCCGTCAGCCGGTCAATGAGCCACTACAAACTGGAATTAAAGCAATTGATGCCATGATTCCAATCGGACGTGGACAGCGTGAATTAATTATCGGTGACCGTCAAACCGGAAAAACTACCGTAGCTATTGATACGATCATTAATCAAAGAGAGTTTTACGACCGAGGAGAACCTGTGTTCTGTATCTATGTTGCCATTGGCCAAAAAGGGTCTACGGTTGCTGGAATTGTTAAGAAATTCGAAGATGCTGGTGCCATGGCTTACACCGTGATTGTTGCCTCTAATGCCGCAGACCCCGCACCAATGCAGTTTTATGCCCCAATGACTGGAGCAGCAATCGGTGAATATTTTAGAGATTTAGGTTTGCCGGCTTTAATTGTTTATGATGATTTGTCAAAACAAGCAGTTGCTTACCGTGAAGTATCCTTACTACTTCGTCGTCCGCCAGGTCGCGAAGCTTATCCTGGGGATGTTTTCTACCTTCACTCAAGACTTTTAGAGCGTGCAGCAAAAGTGATTAAAGATGACACGATTGCCGCTCAAATGAACGATCTTCCTGAATCTTTGAAAGGAAAAGTAAAAGGAGGAGGTTCATTAACCGCATTGCCGATCATTGAAACCCAAGCGGGTGACGTTTCGGCTTATATTCCAACCAATGTAATCTCCATTACTGATGGACAGATTTTCTTGGAGTCAGATTTGTTTAATGCAGGGGTTCGTCCGGCAATTAATGTGGGTATTTCTGTATCCCGCGTTGGAGGTTCTGCGCAAATAAAGTCCATGAAAAAAGTGGCTGGTACACTGAAATTAGACCAAGCGCAATACCGTGAGTTGGAGGCGTTTTCTAAGTTTGGTTCGGATTTAGACGCGGCAACTAAGGCGGTGTTAGATAAAGGAGCAAGAAATGTGGAGATTTTGAAGCAACGCGAAGGTGACCCTTTCCCTGTTGAAAAACAAATCGCCATTATTTATGTAGGAACCAAAGGTTTAATGCAAAATGTTCCCGTATCTAAAGTTAAAGATTTTGAGATCGAATTTTTAACGTTCGTTGAAAGCCATCATCCAGAAGTTTTAGCAGCGCTTAAAGCCGGTCAGTTTACCGACGAGTTAACGGATGTGTTAACTAAGTGTGCTAAAGATATTGCCGGGAAATACTAATTACAAGGTAGAATTACTATGGCAAACCTAAAGGAAATACGTAATCGAATTAGCTCAGTATCTTCAACCATGCAGATTACTTCTGCCATGAAGATGGTTTCTGCTGCCAAATTGAAGCGTGCGCAAGATGCTATTACGCGCTTGCGTCCCTATGCCTCTAAATTGCGTTACATCCTTGAAAATGTAAGCAGCTCCCTGGATTTATCTGAGAATGATTTTGCAGAGGACCGAGGTCAGGAGCGCATATTGATTGTAGCAATTACCTCCAACCGTGGCCTTTGTGGAGGATTCAATAGCAACATTATCAAGCGCGTCAATATCCTAATCAAGAATGAGTTCTCCCAAAGTACCGTATCTGTGGTATGTTTGGGAAAAAAAATAAAAGATGTCATTAAAAAGACGGATGCCTATTTTGTGAATGATACATTAGCTCCACTTGAAGATATCATGGCGAACGCAACCTTTGAACGTACCGCAGAAATTGGTGAGGAACTCATGCGGCTTTTCAAAGCCAAGCAAGTAGATAAAATTGTATTGGTTTATAACCGATTTTTAAATGCAGCAAACCAATCCATAGAGGTGGAAAATTACTTACCAATCGTTCCAGCGGCTAGTCAAAATGCAGGCCCAAGCGATTATATTTTTGAACCAAATAAAGAGGATATCGTTTCTGAGTTAATTCCCAAATCGTTAAAGACCCAACTATTTAAGGCTTTATTAGACTCTATCGCTGCAGAACAAGGTGCCCGAATGACAGCGATGCACAAAGCCACAGATAATGCCTCAGACCTTAAGCGTTCCCTTATATTGGGCTACAATAAAGCGCGTCAGGCAGCCATTACCAATGAAATTTTAGAAATTGTTGGTGGTGCTGAAGCCTTGAATGCGTAACTTTACTCAAAAGGCTTAGCCCATGAGTGATTTCATTAAAGTTCTTATTGTTGACGACCACAAGCTCATTAGTGAAGCATGGTCGAGTTTATTAAAAGATGCGCCTCAGATTGTAGTGTGTGCTACGGCCGAATCTGAAGCGTTGGCCTTCGATCAAGCCATAATACACAAACCAGATATTGTATTAATGGATATTAATTTGGGCTCGGGCTCTGGATTGAATGCTGCCACTAAGATTTTAGATACCTTACCCAAAACTCGAGTGATTGGATTGTCTCTTCACGACGACATTACGTATGTAAAGAAGTTTCTTTCCTTAGGAGCCAAAGGGTACTTAACTAAAAACACCAATAAGAGCGAGCTGATTAGCGCCATCCATTCCGTATCTAAAGGTGAAGTGTTTATTGCAGCAGAAATTAAAGACCGCTATTTTGCCTCTCTCTTGAATGTGGATGCTACTGAGAAAAAAGAACTCACGATGAAGGAAATCGAAATCGTTAAACTCATCGCACAGGGACTAACCTCCAAAGAAATTGGCGATAAATTGTTTGTTTCGCATCGAACCATCGAAACACACCGGCATAACATTTTAAAGAAATTAGATTTGCCAAATGCAGCACAATTAAGCAGTTGGGCAAAAGATAAAGGCTACGTGTAAGTTTATCCAATCGTGGGGCCACCCTCAAATCCACGTTCACTAACCAAAGCACTCAAGTTTCCTTCACTATCTTCGGCCATTAAGAGCATTCCCATGGATTCTACGCCGCGAATTTTCCGAGGAGCTAAGTTCATTAATACAACCACGGATTTCCCAGTAATCTCTTCCGGAGAATAATGCTGTGCAATTCCTGAAACAATGGTTCGTTCATCGATACCCGTGTCAACGGTTAATACAAGCAGTTTATCTGCATTTTCCATTTTACGAGCGCTTAGCACCGTGCCTAAGCGAATATCCATTTTTGTAAAATCATCAAATTGTATCAGTTCTTTCATGGCGGGGAAAGGGTAATTAGGAGTGGTTGTTGGTGTAAGTTTAGCTTTTTCTTCAGTGACTAACTCATCGCTAATTTTCTCAAATAAGATCTCCGCAGGATTTAATGTATGTCCTGCAGGGATTAACGGAAGCATGGTATTCCATTCATCCGCAGCTACGTTGAGCATCTGATAGACCTTGTGTGAAGTCTGTGGTAAAAAGACTTGAGCCATTCGTGCCAATTCTCGGGTAATTTGTAGCGAGGTATTAATAATGGTAGGAACCCGTTCCGGGTTTGTTTTTACTTTTTTCCAAGGTTCCTCATCCGCCAGATACTTGTTACCGAGTCGAGCAATGTTCATCATTTCCTGTTGTGCCTCACGAATTTTATAACCATACATTAAGGTTGAAATGCGCGCTTCAACGGCTTGTAATTTTTCAAATAACGCAAGCTCAACAGGAGTTAATTCTCCAGATTCAGGCACCACCCCTTCGTAGTATTTATGGGTAAGTACAATTGTTCGATTAACAAAGTTCCCCAGGATATCGGCTAATTCAGAATTCACCCGAACTTGATAATCAGCCCATGTAAACTCCGAATCTTTGTTCTCTGGAGCAATTGAGGTGAGCACATATTTTAATTCATCTATTTTGTTTGGATAGGCATCCAGGTATTCATGCAACCATACCGCCCAATTCCGTGAAGTAGAGAATTTATCGCCCTCCAGGTTCAGAAATTCGTAGGCTGGCACATTGTCTGGAAGGATTAAGTCTCCGTGTGCTTTAAGCAAAATCGGAAAGATTATTGCGTGAAACACGATGTTATCTTTTCCTATGAAATGAACTAATTTACGGTCTTCGGCCTCGGTTTTCCCCCAGTATGTTCGCCAATCCTTTCCGTGCTCAGCAGCCCATGCTTGGGTTGCCGAAATGTACCCAATGGGTGCATCCAACCAAACGTATAGCACTTTCCCTTCCGCATCAGGTAAGGGAACGGGCACCCCCCAATCTAAATCACGTGTCATGGCCCGTGGTTTTAAACCCGAATTAATCCATGACATGCACTGACCGATAACTTGGTTCTTCCAAGCTGCAGGATTATGTTGTTGCACACCATCCAATTTCCCTTGCTGTATCCAACCCGTTAACCATTCCTCATGTTCGTTCATAGGTAAATACCAATGAGAGGTTTCTTTTAGTACAGGAATAGAACCAGAGAGCGTAGAAATTGGATTAATGAGGTCGGTAGGACTTAAATCAGAACCACATTTTTCACATTGGTCACCATAAGCAGCAGGGTGTTGGCATTTTGGACAGGTTCCCGTGATGTAGCGATCGGCAAGAAATTGATGAAAAGATTCATCATAGTATTGCATGGAAGTTTCCTGTGTAAAGGCATTCTTTTCGTGCAAGGTGTTGAAAAAGTCCGAAGAAACCTTGTGGTGAAGCGGGCTGCTTGTTCGGTGATAAATATCAAAGGAAATCCCAAAGCGTTCAAATGCATCTTGAATTTGGTGGTGGTATTTATCGACGATTTCTTGTGGGCTTATGCCTTCTTTTTTTGCTCGAAGGGTGATTGCCGCGCCATGTTCATCACTTCCGCAAATGAACAAGACGTCATCTTTTTTTAAACGCAGAAAGCGAACGAAAAGATCTGCGGGTAAATACACCCCGGCCACGTGTCCTAAATGAAGGGGGCCGTTGGCATAGGGAAGGGCAGCAGTAACGGTGAAAGCCTGTTTCTTCATACTGCAAAGATACCCAAAGGTGGACATAAAAAAAGGGGCCGAAGCCCCTTTCCCATAAAATCTATATCGTTTATTTCTTAACTACATTGAATTGTGCAGTTTTTCCGTTTTCAAGGGTTACGTTGAAAATGTACATTCCGTTTGTTAATCCTTCTAATGAGTAGTTTGATGTACCATTCACTAAATTGATTGCAGAAGAAGAAACAATTTTACCTGCAATATCAGTTACAACTACGTGAGCCGCTCCTTCACCCTTGATGGTTAAATCGATGTGGTCTGCAGTTGGGTTTGGATAGGCACTACCATTAACTGTTGTAGCTTCATCTAATCCAATGTTGTTTGCATCGATCACGCGAAGAACTAATCCATTAGGAACATCTGCTCCAAATCCAGCAGCATAATAGGTGCCATCGCTTTCAATTGGCGACATAGGTTGTAAATAGTAATTGTAGTTCCATGTGTGGTCTCTTGAACTTTCAAATCCTAAATAAACATCAAGATTTACGGTTTGAGCACATGCTAAGTAACGTACATTATCCTCTAAAACTACGGCTTGATCAAACGCACCATATACCAAATCACCTTGAAGATCACTCGGATAGTTATAGAATCCTCCAGCAACTTGATTTAAGGTTGTGAAACCGAAGTTAGCATCGTTCAAGTCTGCAAAGTTGTCTTCCCATTTGTACAAGGAAAGGACAATCTCTTCTCCGTCAAGGGTAACTCCCGAAGCGGCAAGGGTTGTTGCAGAAAAATGCAATCCAGTAGCAGCAATTCTACTGGCATTAGCATCTTTCAACACGGTGCAAATAGAGTAAGAGGCATTGAATGTTCCTGGTTGATAATGCGTAGTAGGCAAAGCATTTCCTGTAACAACATCAATGTTGGCAAAGGTGTATAATGAATCTTGGATTACGAAATCATAACTCGCTGAATTGTCAGATGAATCATCGTCTGCGGTACCGTTGTCGAGGGAAATTGTATACGTTAGCGTATAACGTCCCATGGGATAAGAAGCTAATGAGAATTGAGGTAGGGTATTAGCTTGGGTTGGATCTACATCGATACTATCCGCTGCATTGATGCTCAATCCGTTTACGGTATTGTTGTAAACTACGCTTCCACTTGGGTCTGTAACCGTTGCGTTTAAGGATACGTTCGCTTGTCCCTGGTTACCAAAGTTATAAATACGTGTGCCTAGGTCAAAGTTGAATTCTGAACCATTTTGAGCCAAGAACGATACAACGCCACCCTGTTTTGGGATAAGAGTTGTTGAGGCAGTCATTCCTGCGTCGTTTGGATTTAAACCGATTTTATTACCTAGGAACATCACAACCGGACCGTTTGCCATTTCTTGAATGATGTTCATTCCGTCTGTGAAGTCAATCATAACAACAGGTATTGTCACATTAGCTCCTTGAGCTCCTGGTCCCATGTTAATCCATTCTCCTGGATTACGGTTAACAACAATTACTCCCACAGCACCAGCAGTTTGTGCGTAAAACGCTTTATCTCCAAACTCACACGTATTTCTGAAAACTACTGCAATTTTACCGGTCAGGTCATTCGTAAGCGGATTACACCCTTCTTGCGAAATGGGATTCCCTTGAGGATTAGTACCAGGTGTACCATCTTCAACTAACATTAGGGTATCTTCAACCCATGTATTAGGGATTAAAAAATCTGGAGTGCCCCAACCACCAGTAGGGGGAGACCAAGTAAAGGTATAATTCCCAGCAATTGCTGCCGGAGAAATTCCCTTACAAATTACTTGAGAAGATGCATAAGCAACGAAAAAGAGCGCGCTTACGGAAAGTAACAGTTTTTTCATAGGTTTTACAATTTTTAAGTTTACGTTGTGAATTTAGTAAATAATCTAAATGTAAACAAACTGTTAACCTGAAAAATTTCCCTTATAAAAAATAAATGATAGAATAAATCAAAGCGGCTAGGGCGCCACTTACCGGAATTGTTAAAATCCATGCCCATAATAGGTTGATGGTAACACCCCAACGCACCGCGCTTAAGCGGCGAGTGGCTCCAACACCAATAATGGATCCGGTAATGGTGTGCGTTGTGGATACAGGAATACCAAAGTTTGAAACGGTAAAGAGGGTTAATGCCCCAGCTGTTTCTGCACAAACACCTTCCAAGGGAGTTACTTTTGTGATTTTTGAACCCATGGTTTTCACAATTTTCCAGCCCCCCATTAAGGTTCCAAGACCAATCATGAGATAGCATCCAAAGGCAATCCAAAAAGGCATGGTTTCTGAATGCACTTTGGTTTCAATTTTATATCCCGACAGCAGCCGGTCTTTTTGGTCGACTACACTGTTAAATACCCCAGCATAGACATAATTCCTGTTTAAGCGCTCCCCGTAAAAAATAACAGCTCGGGAGTGGGCATCATGCAGATTTTTACCGTTTAAATAAACTTCGAGTTGATGCAGGGAATCATTAATGCTTTTCAATGAATGGTGAGGCACTCCAGCGTTTGCTACCAAATGACCTTTGTTGTCAAAGATGCGGTTACCTTGAGGATCAATAATCTCTTTTTCAACTTTAAAATAAATCGCAGTATCCAGGGTAGCACATTCTGGTTTAAACTTTGCCAGTTTTCCATCGGAATTGTGGTATTTAACTTGTACCAATTCGGTTACGGTAAATTGTATACCGATTTGATCCTCTTTCCCTTCTTTTCGAGCCTGGTTTCCATAAACTAATAATGCGGCACAAATAATTCCCATTACTTTTTGCGAATCTGCTCCCCCATGACCAAGAGAAAAGGCGGCAGAAGAGAGTAGCTGTAATTTTTTATGCATTCCGGCCTCCCGCATCGAAGACGGACGGTTTCGGTATAACAGGTATTGGTAAGTATAAACAAGAATGAAAATTAAAATCATTCCACCCAGGATGTACATCATGATGGGTTTTATATCCAAAAACTCGATCATATAGACCATGGCAAACATTGTAATGGCACTTAGCACAATAATCACCAACATCTTATACCAAAAATTTCGAGCAATGGTAACCACGGTAATTAAGTACGAAATTAAACCGCCAATGATAGGGGCAAGAAAGATAAATAAGATAACCACCAAAATTTGTTTTCCTGCGATCACACCAAACCCAGCCCACAAGGACCCTTTCGCAATCGCTACGTGAGTAACCGCCGCTCCTGCAAATCCTCCAATGAGGGTGTGCGAGGAGGAGGAGGGGATTCCTAGCCGCCATGTTAATAAATTCCATGCGGTAGCTGCTAGTAATCCAGCAAGAATGACCCACAAATCAATGGCCGTATTATCCACTGTTTTTGCCACCGTATTACCCACACTCATGTCAAATACCCAAAACGCAAGCACGTTGAAAAACGCTGCCCAAATTACTGCTTGAAACGGGGTGAGTACTTTGGTGGAAACCACAGTTGCAATTGAATTTGCCGCATCATGAAATCCATTTACTAGGTCAAACAGTAAGGCAATAACAATAACAACGATGAGAAGGGTGAACATCTGATACTAGGGTTAAGCGAATTTCACAACAATGGACTCAATTACGTTTCCTGCGTCTTCACATTTATCAGTAGCGGTTTCCAACACCATGTACAACTCGCGACGCTTGATTAATTCTTTGGCATCTACATCCGAGTCAAACAAGCGCTCAATGCTCATGTCGAAAATGGCATCTGCATTATTTTCGGCACTGTTGATTTTTATCACACAATCAATGATTTTCTGTGTATTCTTCAGGTTTCTTAATTCCATAACCGCCTGTTTTAGCGCAACCACGGCCTCTAGAATGGCTTCTGAGCTTTTCTGGATCCCTTCGTCTTGTATGGGGTCGATTTTGTAAAAATTAATTTTTTTACCGGCAGAATAAATATAATCCGCTACGTCATCCAATGCCGTTGCTAAACTGTGAATATCCTCACGATCAAAAGGGGTAATGAAATTTCTTCCAAGCTCTACAAAAATTAAATGCGTGATGTTGTCATTGTCATGCTCGATGTCGTGCATTTCTTTAATCAGGGCTTCCCGTTTATTATAATCGGCCTCGTGAACCACTTGAACCAATTTTTCAGCAATTAATTGTAAGTTATTGCTTGCATTTTCAAAGAGGTTGTAAAATACTTTATCCTTGGGTAAAAAGTAACTTAAGAATCCAGCCATGATTAATTATTTTTTTCAAATGTATTAAGCCCACTTGATATTTTTCCAACTATTGAGCAATGTTAACTTAAAGGTAACATAACGCGGGGCTCTTTCTCTAACAGGTCAAAGTAGCAGCATTGCACCGAATCTTAGTTCTCCAATTAAATCAACTAGGCCACTAAAATAATATAATATTTGAAACTTAAGGGTTAATGCGCAGCCTCAAAGTTTTTCGAAACAGCATCCCAATTGATCACATTAAAGAAGGCCTCAATGTAATCCGGTCTGCGATTTTGGTAATTTAAATAATAGGCGTGTTCCCAAACATCTAAGGCAAGAATTGGAGTGCCTGGACATCCTTCACCCATTAGAGGATTGTCTTGGTTCGGTGTTGAACATACTTCGAGTTTTCCGTTGCTTACACAAAGCCAAGCCCACCCTGATCCAAATCGTGTAGTTGCCGCTTTAGCAAAGGCGTCTTTGAACGCTTCAAATGAACCAAATGCAGCATCGATTGCCTGCGCTAAGGGTCCCGTTGGAATTCCTCCACCCGTAGGGCTCATGATTTCCCAGAACAAGTTGTGATTCCAAAATCCACCGCCATTGTTACGCACCGCTGGTTTATCCATACAATTGGATAGGATTTCTTCGATTGTCGCATGCTCCATATCGGTTCCGGCAATCGCGTTATTGAGGTTGGTTGTATATGCTTGGTGGTGTTTTGAATGGTGGATTTCCATGGTACGCGCATCCATGTGGGGTTCCAGTGCGTCGTAGGCATAAGGTAATTTAGGTAGTTCGAAAGCCATGATTTTTATATTAAATGTTTGTGCAAAGTTACAAATAAGTCGTCCTTCTTGAACAATAATTTTACAAAAGTCCTTTTGCTTTTAGGTGGAGGTATTTATTGATTACTGCCGTCGATAATTCTTCTGGTTTGGTAAGAATGGTTTGAATTCCCATCGCATTCAACTGTTTGGCCATTTTTTCTTTTTCAATAATCATTTTACTCGCCAAGACACCTTGATAGAAGTGTCGTTGATTATCCGGTTTCAAGCCTGAAAAATGTTCAAGTTCTTCATTCCTGAATAAGACCACGACCAAAAGGTTTCTCTTTTTCAATTGTAGCAAATAGGGTAGAGACCGCTGTAGGGTAAAAGGATTTTCAAAATTGGTAAACAAAAGGAGTAAAGATCGGGTCCGAACCTTATCCGATATGTGTTGCTGTAACAATTCGAAATTAGAATCCTGAAAGGTTGTTTTTTGCGCATACAACTGATCCAGGATTTTCTTCAATTGATTTCGTTTATTGGATGCCGGGAGCGTTGTCCCGAGTTTATCCGAAAAGGTGAATAACCCAATTTTATCGCTTTTGTGCAGGCAAATATTAGACAACACTAAGGTTGAATTAATCGCGTAATCGAGCATACTAAGATTTAGCGATTCCATTTGCATGATTCGCCCCTTGTCTATGATACAATATACATTTTGTGATTTCTCTTCCTGGTACTGGTTAACCATGAGTTCATTTTTCCTACTGGTTGCTTTCCAATTGATGCTTTTGATTTCATCACCAGGCACATAATTCCGAATTTGTTCAAACTCTCTTGACATCCCTATTTTACGTACCCGCCTTATGCCCGTTTGCAGTTTGTTTTGTTGAAACAGCATCTGTTCGAAGCGCTTCATTTGTAAAATCGAGGGATAAACATGGATTGGTGCTTGGTGTGGAATGATCGTTCTTCGTGCTAGCAAGCCGAAAATCGATTTAGTAAATATATAGGTATCCGTAAACCCATAAACGCCTC
>Ga0247843_1003809_pt1 | contig 23770 bp, 17 predicted proteins | sample LaCruzMarch2017__FD_192420 | JGI IMG/M metagenome (GOLD analysis project Ga0247843, IMG submission 192420) | Freshwater microbial communities from meromictic Lake La Cruz, Castile-La Mancha, Spain - LaCruzMarch2017_8m | ecosystem: Environmental > Aquatic > Freshwater > Lake | place: Spain...
TTTCTGGTTGGGTGAAAGCCATAGATCCACTGGGAACGGCTTATAAAATGGAACAATATTTTGCAGAGTTTAAAGTGACTTTTTCACAAACTTCCCTGAGTTCTTTGGCCGATATTTTTCCGGTAATAGCAGAATATGCCATTGTTTTTGCTGTAATCATGATTGTTCTTGAAATTGTATTAGGTATTATGCTTCTTTTTGGCATTTATCAAAAAATTACAGCCTGGTTTTTTTTCTTGCTTATTTTGTTTTTTACCTTTTTAACAGGTTTTACCTACCTCACTGGTTATGTGCCCGAAGGAGTTAATTTTTTCTCGTTTTCTCAATGGGGCGATTATGTAGAGACCAATATGAAGGTAACGGATTGCGGTTGTTTTGGTGATTTTATTAAGTTGAAACCAAAAGTTTCTTTTTTGAAAGATATATTTTTACTCGTTCCAGCTATTTTATTTATTGTATTTAACAAAAGTTTATTTACTCTTTTTACTCCGGTAACACGAAATAGTATTCTTGCAATTAGTCTGGCAGGATTCACTTTTTATTCTTTCTCCAATTTCGTATGGGATTTGCCACACACAGATTTCAGGCCGTTTAAAATAGGAAATAATATAAGAGAAATGAAAAAAAGCGAGAAGGAAGCTGCCGCCGCTGTAAAAATTGTTGCTTATAAAATGACTAATTTAAAGTCAGGAGAGATCGTTGAAGTGCCTTTTGATACCTATATGCTAGAATATAGTAAATATCCTACCTCTGAATGGAAGCTTGAACAGATGAAGTCTGAGCCAGCCATTGAAAAAACTAAAGTGAGTGATTTTGAAGTAGCTGACATTGATGGAAATGATAAAACAGAGGATATTTTAAATTATCCTGGCTTTTCATTTATGATTATCGCATATAAATTAAATGAATCCGTAGTGAATACTACCAGAATTCAGAGAGATTCTGTATTTGTATTGGATAGTGTGTTAGTAGGAAAAACCTATCAATATAATAATGTTTTTGACAGAATAGTAGAAAAAACGATACCCGTTAAGACCTATTCCTGGAAAGAAAATTATGTAGCATCCTGGAAAAATATCCTTCTCCCTGTTTTAAATCCACTATTGAAGGAAAATATTAAAGTTTTCGCAATTACAAAATATACCGATAAACAAATGATTACTGATTTTCAAAAATCATTGAAAGTTGATTTTCCTATTTATATGGCTGATGATATTTTGTTGAAAACGATTGTGCGTTCCAATCCTGGCGTGGTTTTATTAAAAGACGGAAAAGTGATTTCTAATTGGCACATAAATCAGTTGCCTGATGCTAAAGAACTTATCACTTTGTTTGATTTAAATAAATAAGATTTTTAAAATATTAAGTACTGTTATGCTGAGTCGAAGAAATGTTAGGGTAAAGGTGATGCAAATTTTGTATGCCTTGGGCAGAGATGTTACTCAGGATTATACTAAAGGGCTTTTAGGTTATAGAAGACAGATTAACCAATCTTTTGATCTCTATCTTTTGGTGTTATTTTATGTCATTAAAATAGCAGGTTATGCCTCCACGGACTTGAAAAATAGAAAATCAAGACATAGACCTACGGAAGAAGATAAATTTTTCAAACCAATCTTAGCGTCTAATCCACATATTAAATCGCTTTCCGATAACATTGGGTTGTCTAACCTTATCGATACTCATGATATAAGAGAAAAATTAGACGAAGATTTGGTTCGATTAATGTATAATGAGTTCTTAAAATCTGAAGAATATAAGGAATTTTTAATAGCTGATTCGTTAACACCTGAAGATTACGTTAATATTTATTTGAGTTTGTTAAAGACTTGTCTTCAATCTAATCATTTCCAGGAAATACTGGAAGATAATTATTCTCAATGGATTGATGATGAATCTCTGGTGGTTGGGGCAGTTAAAAAAACATTAAAGCAACTCCCCGTAGCTTCTGATTTTTACAAAGAATATATTCCTTCCGATGAGGCTACGGTTGAATTTGGTGAGTTTTTGCTGGAGACTGTCTTTTTTAAGGACAAGGAATTATTGGAAATAATTTCTCCAAATTTGCAAAATTGGGATGCGGAAAGAGTGGCTGTCATTGATATGATTTTAATAAAAATGGCTATTGCAGAACTGATGAATTTTAATTCTATTCCAGGAAAAGTTACTTTAAATGAATATGTAGAAATCTCAAAAACCTATTCTACTGATAAAAGTAAAGATTTTATTAATGGCATCTTAGATAGGTTGTTTAAACAACTTACGGAAGATCAAAAAATTTTAAAAGAGGGTAGAGGTCTGCTTGATAGCTAGTAACCCACACAATGTCAAAAGATTATGCAGGATTCGATATTAATTTTAGATTTTGGTTCTCAATATACCCAACTCATTGCCCGACGAGTCAGGGAAATGGAGGTTTACAGTGAAATAAAGCCGTTTAACCAGGTTCCGAAGGACCTCTCTAATTTCAAGGGGGTCATTTTATCAGGTAGTCCTTTTTCCGTACAAGATGAAAATGCACTAAAAGTTGATTTATCCGAGATTTTAGGGCGTTTACCAGTATTGGGAATCTGTTATGGGGCGCAATATATAGCTCAGTCACTTGGTGGAAAAGTGGAAAAATCAGATAAAAGAGAATATGGAAAAGCTTCTCTTGAGATCGTTTCTGATCATAGTAAGTTATTTGATGGCGTCGAAATGAATAGTCAGGTTTGGATGTCACACGCTGATACTATTACTAAAATTCCTGAAGGCTTTGAAGTTTTAGCTAAAACAAATGACATTCCGATTGCTGCTTTCGGAAGTAATAATAAATCGTTTGAGGCGGCAGTAGTTTGTTTACAATTTCACCCGGAGGTTACACATAGTGTAGAAGGCTTTAAAATATTGGAAAATTTCGTTAGAAATATGGCTGGCTGTGAGGGAAATTGGACGCCGGCAGCCTTTGTGAAATCTACCGTAGCTGATTTGAAAAGTAAAATAGGCAATGATCATGTTATTTTAGGATTAAGTGGCGGCGTTGATTCATCGGTTGCGGCAGCTTTACTTCATAAGGCCATTGAAAACCAGTTGGTTTGTGTTTTTATTGATAACGGTTTACTCAGGAAAAATGAATACGAGGAAGTGCTGCACAGCTATAAAGATATGGGTTTAAGGGTCATTGGTGTGGACGCTAAAGCTCACTTCTATGCAGCATTAAAGGGTGTTTCTGACCCCGAAGCAAAAAGAAAAGCTATTGGAAAAGCTTTTATTGATATTTTTGAACAACAGGCTAAGTTACTCGAAAGTACCGATAATAAGATAGCCTATTTAGCTCAAGGTACCATCTATCCCGATGTCATTGAATCTGTTTCTGTTCACGGTCCTTCTGTAACCATAAAATCTCATCATAATGTCGGTGGTTTACCTGAAAAGTTGAATTTAAAAATTGTAGAGCCTCTCCGAATGTTGTTCAAAGATGAGGTGAGGAGGGTAGGAAAAGAAATGGGCGTAGCCCCAGATATATTAAACCGACACCCTTTTCCAGGTCCAGGTCTTGGTATTCGTATATTGGGAGATATTACTGCTGAAAAAGTTAGATTGCTGCAAGAAGCAGATGCTATTTTTATAAATGGGTTAAAAGAGGAGGGGCTTTACAATGAAGTCTGGCAGGCAGCCACCATTTTATTACCCATTTTTGCCGTCGGCGTAATGGGTGATGAACGCACTTATGAACAAGTGGTTGCGTTGAGAGCTGTTACATCGCTGGACGGTATGACCGCTGAGTGGTGTCATTTACCATATTCGTTCTTGGGTAAAATAAGTACAGACATAATTAATCAAGTTAAGGGAATAAATAGAGTTGTTTATGATATCAGTACCAAACCCCCGGCTACCATTGAGTGGGAATAATATTTCCTTGCATTTATTCATTGGTTCTTTTTTGTTGCTGTCTGCTGCTTGTAGTTCAAGTAGATCAGTAGCTTCTGTTCCGTCTATATCTCCCGCTGATTTCACTAATCAATCTCGTGTTTTAATCGGAAAATTAGATACTTTCCCGGTACTTCTATACTCATCTGATGGGTTGCTCCCCATTAAGTCCGATAAGGTCGCAAAGGAATTTCCAAGCGATCAAATACACATAGCAAAAGGTAAGTTAACTAAAGATGCCACCTTGAAAATAGGGTTTGTACTTCCCTTCCTTAATGATAATATTTCTTTGAGTGGTCGGGGTGATATAAATAATTCTGTAAGTAGGTGGGCTATTCATTATTACATCGGGGCAAAATTAGCCTTGGAAAATTGGAAAAATAAGGGGGTTTCGTTTGAATCCGTTGTATGGGATTCAGGTCCGGACACTGTATCTCTTCAAAAACGAGTTTTAGATGATAACCGATTTTTAGACATACCCTTGATTATTGGGCCTTATCATAGAGATAATATTAAATACCTTGCTAATTATGCTAAAAAATCAGGTGTATTATTGTTTTCTCCTTTCAGTGCTGCTCAAAATTTAACGGAGGATAATCCTTTTTTCTATCAGGTTAATCCTACGATAGAAACGCAAATTTCGTCTATTGTCGATCATGTAAATCAATATGCACGTACTGAAGATATTTTAATATTACAGAAGGATTCGGATGCAAAACTGAACGAATTATTTTTATCATCATTTCTATCAAAAGGAAAAGAAGAAGGGGAGGCTCTCCCCAAAACGCTATTATTGTCCACTAATGTAAATTCCTGGTTAAATACCTTGGTTCCAGAGTTACAAAAAAGAGAAAAATTGGTGATTATTTTGGCCTCTCATTCAGATGAAGTTTTTTTAAATAACTTAATGCAAGAATTAAATAGGGAGTCATTTGATAAAAAAGAAATCATTGTTTACGGCTTATCTCCTTGGTTAAATTTAGAAAAAGTTGATTTTCAACTTCTTGATTTACTAAATTTTCATGTTTCTTCTCCTTATTACATAAATACCGAAAATAGCGAGGTAAGAGAATTTCAGCAAAGTTTCTACCAGGAACTTGGTGTTTTTCCTCAACCGGAAGCTTTTCAAGCATTTGATTTAGTAAATCTTCTCTTTGAAAATTGGATAAAAAAGGGAAATGTTTTTCAGGAAGATTTGGATTCTTTTGAATCTACCCATTTTTTGTCAGCTCCATATCAATTCAAAAAAGTGAAAACATCGTTTAACAATAACGAGAAATGGCAGCTAAATAGAAATCAAAACGTAATGATTTTAAAATTCTCGGGTTTTGGTTGGCAAAAAGACTAAAAAGGTAACCCAAGTCCAAAATTAAGATTGACATTCTTCCATTTTAGATCTTCTTTTTTTGCCCAGTAACTGCCGTCTGCGCTGCTATATGGATTTCTAAGAGGTATTCCCAAATCAAGGCGGAACATAAAATAAGTAAAATCTATTCTCATTCCTACCCCAGGACTTAAGGCAATTTGCTTATAAAAAGCATCACTCTGACCTTTAGGATTGAATGGTTCTGTGTTTAGGTTCTTTTTCCATTGAAAGTTAGACCCAGGTCTTGATTCATCTTTTTTTAACGTCCAAACATTACCACCGTCAAGAAATAGTGCGCCTTGAACTCGCCAAAAAGCCTTAAAGCGCCATTCTAAGTTAAACTCTATTTTCAAGTCACCCGTCTGAAAAAATACCAAGCGATTGCTCTCAGTAAGTGAAAAAGAATCGATATACCCGCCGGGACCTAAACCTCTGGCAGCCCAGCCTCTTATACTATTGGGTCCACCAACATAAAATTGCTTTATGTAAGGAACCGCCGCTGTATATCCGAACGGTAAAGCTAATCCTGTATTTATCCTTGCTGCAAAAATATTGTTATTTGGTGAATTATAGTAAAATCTGAAATCCACTTCTGATTTAACAAATTGAGAAAAAAGCGTTGAGAAAATTTTAAATGGATTTTTGGTCCCTGAAATTTCATCGACGGCTTTGTTAAGTAGCCAAAGTTCTCCTCCTGCGGTTTCAAAATTAAAGTTAAATTGATTAGATATTCCTCTTATATTTTGAACTTTTTGGTTGGCAAAATTTATATCTCTGAATAATATACTGGCAAATAATTGTTTGGAGAAACTATTTGCCAAAAAGGGATTCGTTTCAATTATTTTTTGACCTTGAGTGAAAAAATAAGGTCGTATATAGTCAAAAGCAGCATGATTTACAGATATTCTTTTGTTTTGTCCCAGGTTTAACTCTACGCCATAAGCAAGATTGGCTAATTGATAGCGGTAAAAATCTAATAATAATACGTAACCCGCACTGGCGGTTAATTTTGCAGTGGAAAATTCTTCAAATTTTCTCCAGAATTCAGTATTGCCGGAACTTAAATATTTCATTAAACGCCATGTTCCTAAATAATTATTAAAACGAGGGATAGATATGGTATTTTGAGCTCTGAGGTCTATGGTATTCCAAAATTTACTTCTTGGCTCGGGATTAAATTCTACACCAGCGGATAAATTAAATAAACTATTTTCTGCACCACGAAGTAGATTTCTGTGTCTTATGGATGGACTCATTGACAATCCAATGAGATTACCAGCACCGGCCGCATTGCTTCTGTTGGTATAATTTAACTCTACATCAAATCCAATTTCAATCTTTGGCGCACTGGATAGCTCAATATCAATGTCAACCATTGCTTCTCCCTGATTGATGATTGGTTTAATGCGAATAAATTTGAACACACCTAAACTGGACAGTAAACGTAAACTTTCAGTGTAATCTTCTTCTTTATATTTTGTCCCTGGTCTGAATCTAATGGACTTAATTAACTGTTTAGGTTTTACCTGCCATTCTGCATCATAACTATTCAATTGAATACCGAACAAAGTGGTATCAATTACATTTTTTAATGAGTCATTTGTTCCTGCATTGATAGTAACCCTGCAATATCGAATGGTATATGAAATATGATTACTGTCATTTAATGGAAAAGATATGTTTTGATAAAGTTTGGTTTTATAGGGTATGGCCGACGTATCAACTTCTAATTCTTCAAAAACATTTTGCGAAAAATTTAAATATCCCTCATTTCTCAAATGCTTAATAATTCTTTCTTTTTCAAGGTTATACAAACCATACTCAAAAGGTTTATTTTTCCCTAACAAGGTGTTTTTACTGATTTTAATTAATTCTTGTTCAATTTCTTTGTCGGGACTGGTAAAAATAATCGTATCAATTTTATATATGTTACCTGGTTGTATATTGTAGGTAATATCTCCTTTTAACCCTTTAATGGTATCCATTTTAAAGGTGACTTTTGCATCTAAATATCCCTTTGACTGGAGATAATTTTTAGCATTTATCGTGTTGGTTTCCATTTGATTAAATTTAATAATCGCTGGTTCTTCACCGATAATCTCCCGTTGCCATTTATCTAATTTTGTAGTATCGTTTATCTGACTGGCTTTGTAATAGAACCAGATTCTGGGTATGAATAAAAATGTTTTATTCACAGCAGGTTTTAAATTGGTTTTTAAAACATAAGTTAAATTACTCTTATCGTCAATGAATTGATTTTTTGGCCATTCGATATTATTTTTTCTAAGTAAATAGGTGTTATTATTTCTATACTTTGTTGTGGAACACCCCATTAACCATAATAAAGGAATAACGTATATAACTTTAAATAATCCTTTTAACTTTGTCATATGCTTTCAAAAAATAAAATTCATCACCTAACGAGTCTGCAAAATAAAAAGTTCCGGGAACAATTTTGCGAATTCCTTATTGAAGGAGATAAGATTGTTAAGGAGTCCTTGGTTCAAAATAATTTTAGACTGTTAGAAATTCTTGCCGTTGAGCGCTGGATCGAACAAAATGCCATTCTTTTAGGCAATAATAAACAAGTTGATGTTACTATTATTTCTGAAAAAGAACTGGGCAGAATCTCCTCTCTCAAATCACCCAACCAAGTCATAGCCAGACTCGCTTTTAGTGAGCAAGTTTTTAATTTTAAATTGGCATCTACAGGTTTAACTATTTACTTAGACGGTGTTCAGGATCCAGGAAATGCGGGCACAATTATCAGGACGGCAGAGTGGTTTGGCGTAAAACAAATCATTTTTTCTCCTGATTCAGTAGATAGATTTAATACAAAATTCCTTCAGTCTGGCATGGGGTCAATTTTTCGGATAAACTTGCTTCATATTGATTATAATGTATTTAAACATTTAACACTCAATTTACCGTGGTGGGGCGCAAGTCTTTCAGGAAAAAATATTGATAAATACCTTCCATCTTTACCTGGCGTCCTTGTTATGGGTAGCGAAGGTTCTGGTATCAGACCAGAGGTAGAAAAATTATTAGACGAAAAATTGAAGATTCCAAAAAATAACGACGCAGACACAGAAAGTCTTAATGTATCTGTCGCTACAGGTATCCTTTTAAATAAATTAACCAGTGGTTAAGACAAAACTATTGTTCTTTGGCCAGGAACTCATTGTACTTTAACGTTTCATAAAATCCTCCACCAACATATTTTAATTCCGGCATTATCTGCGCTGGTTGTTTGTAGCCCGGAGAGATAGTTATCCTTTCAAGTTTTTCGTTTAAATATACAAAGGATGGATAACCTAATTGACCATCGAGTAATGCCGCCGCTAATTCATGATAACCTCTTGATCCTGAGGTGATAAAATTAAAGGTTTTTCCTTGAAATGTAACTGGGTTTTTTTGTTCTGCATCAAACTTAACACAATAAAAATTTTCATTCAGATAGGCAGATACCGTTGGATCTGTGAACGTTGTGGCATCCATTCTTTTGCACCATCCACACCAATCAGTGTACATGTCAATAAAAATTTTCTTTGGTTTCTTTTTTTGTAAGGCAACAGCCTCTTCTAAACTGTACCACTTTACAGGCGTTACTTCTTTATTTTCAGCGGTAGAAAAATTGAAAGCAAAACTTACGGCAATAAAGGTAAGTAGCGTCGCTATAGCAATCCAACTTTTATTCATATCTCTTTTTTTTCAAAAATAATCTATTTAAGTAATACGTACAAATGTACTTTCTTATTTTAACTAAATTTAATTTATCTTGTTGGGTTAGAAATATCATTATTTTATGAAAATTATTGTTGCTATTGGAGGGTCGAGCGGGTCAATTTATGCCAAAATTTTATTAGACCGCTTAAAAGTAATTGTCAATCAGACCGAGGCAATAGGCGTCGTAATGAGTTACAATGCTATATACAATTGGGAATTAGAGATTGGGCCCTGGTCTAAAGATGAATATCCGTTTACCTTTTATAATAAAATGGATTTTATGGCTCCTTTTGCGTCAGGGTCTGCAAAATATGAGCTTATGCTTGTATGTCCTTGTTCAATGGGTCTTCTTGGTCGCATTGCTGCTGGAATATCTACCGATTTGACTACCAGAGCGGCGGACGTAATTTTAAAAGAAAGAAGGAAGTTAATTTTAGTTACCAGGGAAATGCCACTCAGTTTAATTCATATAAAAAACATGGAAACGGTGACCTTAGCTGGTGGAATTATATGTCCTGCAACGCCCTCTTTTTATGGTAAGCCTTCGACCATAGAAGAAGTTGCGGGCACGGTCATTGACAGGGTTTTAGATTTATCAGGGCTTGATTGGCATAGTTTTAGATGGGGAGAATAATAAATTTATTTAAAAAAGTGGTTTTTCTCATTAATCCATTTAATTTTGCCGTCAATTTATTCACCGCTAAATTTTTCCTACATGTATAAAAATATTTTAAGGACTTTAATAATGTCCACTATCATTTTAATAACTGCCTCTTGTAAGGCGCAAAATTCTGATGCAAAAATGGATTCAGTAAGTTACAGTGTTGGTGTGCTGATGGCACAAAGCCTAAAACAACAAAATTTTGAAGATTTAAATCCGGAAATTATCGCTCAGGCAATCAGCGATGTGCTGAAAGGTAAAGAGCCGAAATATTCAGTGGAAGAATGTAATAAAATGGTTCAGGATTATATGCAGAAAAGTCAATCAAGCAAATATCAGGCTAACGTTTCTGAAGGTGAAAAATTCCTTGCTGAAAATGGTAAAAAACCTGGTGTAATAACCACAATAAGTGGCTTGCAGTATGAAATTCTGAAACCGGGAGACGGCGCTAAACCTACTCCTTCTAATCAGGTTACTGTTCATTATATTGGTACTTTATTGAACGGCAAGGAATTTGATAGTTCAGTAAGAAGAGGAGAACCGGCTACTTTCGGTGTCACGCAAGTGATTCAAGGTTGGGTAGAAGGCTTGCAGCTTATGCCTTTAGGGTCAAAATACAAATTCTATATTCCAGCTAATCTCGCGTATGGCGAAAGAGGTGCAGGAGGTGATATTCCTCCTTTCGCTACTTTGATTTTTGAAGTAGAGCTAATTAAAATATTGTAAATATTGTCGTATGCCATGAACATTGATATCATCACCCTTTTACCTGGCTTGTTAGAAAGTCCTTTTAATCATTCTATCTTACAAAGAGCCAAAGACAAAGGGTTGCTTCATATCGAAATTCATGATTTACGAAATTATGGTATTGGTAATAGTCTTCAATTAGATGATTATCAGTTTGGGGGGGGTGCTGGCATGGTTTTAATGCCAGAACCCCTTTTCAATTGTATCTCCAAGTTGAAAGAAAATAAACATTTTGATGAAATTATTTTTTTGACACCCGACGGAGAAAGATTAACACAAAAAATAGTAAATACTTTTTCCCTTAAAAATAATTTGCTACTTATTTGTGGTCATTATAAAGGGATTGATGAAAGGATTCGTGAAATGTTTGTTACCCGTGAAATTTCTATTGGTGATTATGTTCTTTCAGGTGGAGAATTAGCTGCAGCCGTTTTAGTTGATGCTATTGGACGATTAATTCCAGGTGTGCTAAACGACGAAACGTCTGCTTTGACCGATTCTTTTCAAGATGATTTACTTGCACCCCCGGTGTACACCAGACCTGCTGATTTCATGGGTATGAAAGTTCCCGACGTTCTTTTATCGGGCCACTTCAAAAACATTGAAGACTGGAGGCTAGAACAGGCCTACCAAAGAACAAAATCCCGACGTCCTGACCTACTTTTCGATGAAGATGAACTTTAAACCAAATTATCAGGTTATTTTTTATATTTTACTAAACTAAGTCATTATATGATACTTCTCGCCTCTTTCATAATGCCCGATTTTTCTAATCCTGCCGTTTGGATTAGCTTATTGACGCTTACCTTTCTAGAAATTGTTCTTGGTATCGACAATATTATATTCATCACTATTGCCTCAAATAGATTGTCCCTTGAAGAACAACCTAAAGCCAGATTAATAGGCATGTTACTTGCTATGGTTTTTAGAATTATCCTTTTATTTGGTATATCTACTATAATTGCCATGCAGGAACCGCTGTTTTCTGTTAATCTTTGGTGGTTTAATGGCGGTTTTAGTGGTCAAGCACTTATCTTGGCGTTGGGTGGAGTCTTCTTATTGTACAAAGCAACAAATGAAATTCACCACAAATTAGATGGTGAAAATAGTCACGATAATCCTGAAAAAAAGCCTAAAGTAAGCACGATGCAGCAAGTTATTACGCAGATTGCTTTGATTAACGTTGTTTTTTCATTCGACTCTATTTTAACTGCCGTTGGACTTACCGACAATTTGATTATCATGATATTTTCGGTGATAACCTCCGTGGGTATTATGCTTGTCTTTGCTGGGCCAGTCAGTAAATTTGTAAATGAACATCCTTCTATTCAAATTCTGGGATTATCTTTCCTTATATTAATTGGATTCATGTTAATGACAGAGGCTGCCCATTTAGCCCATCTTAAAGTTTTTGATGCTGAAATAGGTACTATTCCTAAAGGCTATTTATATTTTGCCATTTTCTTCTCTTTAGTAGTTGAATTTTTGAACATGAGAGTTAAAAAGAAACAAAAGCCTATACAGTTACATGGATTAGGAGAAGAGGCCAAAAAGGAAGGCTTGATTGATTAATTTTAAATTTTATTTAGTATGACACAGGAAAAAAAGACTGATTTAGCCTTGCTTTTATTACGACTTTATGTTGGTTTTGCTATGTTTTATGGCCACGGATTAAGAAAATTTAACAAATTATTCGGGGATGAAGAGATTACCTTTGCTGACCCATTTGGTTTAGGTCCAGTGCCTTCTTTAGCTTTAGCTGTTTTTGCTGAGGTGTTTTGTTCTATTTTTATAATGTTAGGGTTATTTACCCGATTATCTGCCATCCCGCTAATAATAACCATGTTAGTTGCTTGGTTAATGGTTCATATTTCAGATCCATTTGGTGATATGGAATTACCTGTTTTTTATCTGGTTAGTTATGTGGTTTTATTCTTACAAGGTGCAGGTTGGTACTCATTAGATTCGTTAATTAATAGAAAACAATAGAAATGTATTCATTTACATACAAGTATAGCTTTATATTTTATTTATCGGTTTTACTTGCGTTTACTTTCTCCTGTTCAAAGGAAATAGAAACCATCGATAAATATCAGGTAGTGGAGGGTAAAACGATGGGTACTTATTATAGAGTTACCTATAAGGATTCATTGAAAAGGGATTTTTTCAAGGAGATGGATTCTATTTTAATTGCCATTAATGATGACGTTTCAACCTACATTCCGTCCTCGACTATATCTCGTTTTAACCAATCAGAAAATACTTTCTCCGTTCCCGTTTCCGCGACTCACTTTATTGAGAATTTTAAATATGCGCAATTGGTAGCTAATCTATCTACGCAAATGTTTGATCCTACCGTTGGTCCATTGATTAATTATTGGGGGTTTGGCTATACAGGTAGAAAACCGGTGACGAAAGTAGATAGTGCAAAAGTTGATTCCCTGTTGAAATTTGTTGGTTTAAAAAATATTAAATGGGTCGAAAAAAATGACTCTATTCTTTTTACCAAAAAATTTCCAGGGGTAGAACTTGATTTCGGCGGTATTGCTCAGGGATATGCTATAGATGTGCTTGCTGCGTTCCTTGATAAAAAAGGGATTGATAATTATTTAGTAGATTTAGGTGGAGAGTTCTCAGCAAAAAATAAAAATGCAAAGGGGGCCTTTTGGCAGGTGGGAATTAATATTCCTAAGGAAGATGCAGAGGTAAATGCTATTCAAACTATCTTTTCTTTGGTAAATGAAACCATTTCAACATCTGGTAATTATCGAAATTTCCACGAGGTAAAAGGGGTGAAATATAGCCACACTTTAAATCCATACACCGGGTTTCCTGAGAAAAATACGCTCTTAAGTGTTTCTGTCTTTGGACCGGAATGCATAATGGCGGATGGATTAGCTACAGCATGCATGGCTATGGGATTTGATAAAGCACAACTTTTACTTGAATATTTACCAGATTATGAAGGATATTTCATATACAGTAAACCAGATGGACAAATAGGTACACATTATACAAGTACCTTAAAGGCTAGAAAAGACAAACTAAAAACAGTTAAATGACGATTACACTAGATAAGGATTTATGTTTTTTTGATATTGAAAGTACAGGGCTAAATGTATTAAGAGACAGAATTTTGCAGCTTGCCATTATAAAGTATCCGAAAAACAATAAGCCTGTCGAGGAGCTGTCTTTATTGATAAATCCTGGTGTACCTATTTCAGAAGAGGCCTTTCAAGTGCATGGAATATCAGCTAAAGACCTGGCAAATAAGCCTGTTTTTTCTCAAGTTGCGGACAAAATCAATAAGTTTATTGGGGAGGCTGACTTAGCTGGATATAATTCTAACAGATTTGATATTCCTATGTTAATCGAGGAATTTGCCAGAGTAGGCATCGATTTTGATATGTCCAAAAGAAGGACCATTGATGTTCAACGGATTTTTTATAAAATGGAACCAAGGACCTTGAAAGCTGCCTTGCGTTTTTATTGCCAAAAGGATCTGGTTGATGCCCACGATGCTTTATCGGATGTCCGCGCCACTATCTCTGTATTTGAGGGTCAATTGGCTAAGTATGTTGGTAAAGAGTTGGAAAATGAAGACGGTGTGGTCGGTCCTTCACCCATAACATCAGATATTCAACAGTTACATGATTTTACCAACGATTTACGCTTTGTTGATGCTACCCAAAAGCTTAGAGTTGAAAAAGACGGTACGGTCGTTTTTAACTTCGGCAAATATGAAGGGAAACCAGCAGGTGAAGTATTATATAATGATAGAAATTATTATAATTGGATTATCACGAAGGAGTTTTCATCTCAGGTTAAACAGGCTGTAAAAAGTTTATTAAAAGATTATGCTAATAAAATGGACAAGGATAATCGTTAGAGATCATTGGAATATCTATCTTTTTTTTGTTATTTGTACCCTTTATCTTTCCGCTTGTAACGAAGATCAAAAAGAGGGGTGTTTAGATTATAGGTATGCTAATTTTTCTGTAAATTCGGATATAAATTGCCTTTATTGTTGTAAGTTTCCGGAGCTAAGGGTAATATTGAGACATCGTATTTCACAGGGAGATTCCCTTTATCCGGTAATCTATAAAGATCAATCTTATGCTTTTGTCCAGGGTGACTCCTTTATTATAGAAAATTTATCTTTTATACTTTCTGACTTTCATTTGGTTGATTTAAAGGGCGGAGAGGTCCCTGTATTCGATTCTTTATTCGTAAGAACGGTAAATCTCCAAAGAGATTCTGTTTTTTATTCCTTTTCTAATAGTTTCTTAATAGGAAATCCTAATCTTTTTCAAAAGAAAAAAGTTGCTGCGATTTTTCATAACGGATTAGGTGTTAAAGCCCTAAGATTTACCCTGGGTGTCAAGCCACCACTGAATGTGCTTACTCCGTCCGAATTTCCTCCAAATCATCCTCTCGTTGTTAATCAAAGTTATTTGTATCAAAAAGAAAAAGGATATATATTTGCTAATATGCAATTGAAACGAAAGGCATTTCCTTTAGAATCAAGTACTAATATCAGTATAAGTGGAAGTGATTTCTTGAATACCATTGAAGTTCCCGTTTTTACCAAAGCAAAAGCAGGGTATCACCAGGAAATTACGCTTGAAGTTGATTATGCTAAATGGTTCAATGGTTTAGATTTTTCAAAAGATCCCCCTGAAATTATTCAAAAAAAATGGATGGTCAATCTGGTAAATTCTTTTAAAATAATTACTGTTTTAGAGGTCATTGATTAATCAATAAATTTTTTGTTATGAATAAATTGCTTTTTATTCTGTTTTCTTTTAGTCTCTTTACCTGTAAAAATGAAACGCCAATAGTTCCTACGGTGGATGTTAAATTGCGGGTAATCGGTACTTTCAACGGTTTACCATTGCAGATGTATAACCAAAATTACGAATACACGGAAGGAGTCAAAATTAAATTTCAGTTGTTCAATTTTTACCTGTCAGATTTATATTTGACAAAAGGAGTTGGGACAGAAGCAGAAAAGGTATTGCTATCTGAAGTAGTGTTAATTAATTTCAAAGACATTCAATCTTTATCTGCAGCGGAGAGAGGGGTTGAGCTGGTTTTTAAAAATATTCCTATTGGAAATTATACCGGTTTTCAAACTGGTGTCGGTGTTGCTCCACGATTAAATGCAACAGGGCCAGCTTCTTATCCGCCCCCGCACCCATTAGATGATAATTATTGGTCGTGGGCAGCGGGCTATGTATTTTCAAAAATAGAAGGAAATGCAGATGTGGATAATTCTGGAAAATTTGCTACCAAATTAACCTTTCATTCAGGTGGAGATGCATTTTATAAGCCTGTTTCCTGGACTAAGCCTATCTCAATAAGTAAAGAATCTTCAGAAATGGTTCTAATTATCGATGTTAAAGATATCATTTGGAAAGACCAAAATAATTTTCTTGATTTTAGAAAAATCACCACGGATCATAGCGTAAATAAAGACTTAGTTTCTTTTTTAATGACCAATTTGCAGCAAGGATTGAAATATCGATAAGATGTTAAAATGGCCTATTCTTATTACATTGGTAATTTTCAGTACTTGTAAAAGGAATACTTCCGTAGTCAACGACTTTCCACCAATGGTATGGCCAAAAGATAATCTTCATGATATGGAAAAAGTGGCCATTGGGGAAAAGTTGTTTTTTGACCCTATCCTTTCCATAAATAAAAAGATAAGTTGTAGCACGTGCCATGTACCCTCTTTAGCTTTTACAGATGGAAAAAAGGTTTCTAATGGGTTATTTCCTTTATCGAGAAGTGCTCCATCCTTGTTAAATATAGGTTTTCACTCCAAGGGTTTATTCTGGGATGGTAATGCTTCAACGTTGGAAAAGCAAGCGCTTATACCAGTAAGTAGCTCTCTGGAAATGGGGCTTCCCTGGACTATAGCTGAAAAAAGAATCAATGAATCAGGTGGTTATGCTAAAGCATTCAAAAAAATATACGGTGATATTTTTATTGATTCATTAAAAATTGCTTCGGTTTTGGCTCAGTATCAAAGAACCTTACTTTCAAATAATTCAAAATTTGATGCCGTAATGAGAGGAGAAATGACCTTTACACCTAATGAAAAACGTGGTTGGACTATATTTTTTGATGCTGATCCCTTATTGCCGCGCGCTGAATGTAGCCACTGCCATGTTGATCCATTATTTACCGATTTGTCCTTTCAAAATAATGGGATTCATACAGAGGACGAGTTAAATGGCAAATCAAGCGAGAAAGGAAGAGAATCAGTAACCTTGAATCCTAATGACCGTTTTAAATTTAAAGTTCCCACCCTAAGAAATATAGCCATAACGGCTCCATATATGCATGACGGTAGATTAAAATCATTAGAGGAGGTTATGAATCATTATAATATGGGCGGAAACCCTGGCTTTAATGTAAATCCTAACGTCAGAAATCTTAATCTGTCAAAACAAGATATTTCCGACCTCATAGCTTTTTTACACACGTTAACAGATAAGGAAATGGACAATTAGACATTTATTGTAAAAACTTTTAATCCAATGAATCGTTTGGTTTATAAATAAGTTGATGATGCTTAGAATACTAATTTTTTGTGGTGTACTTGCATGGTGTCTTTCTTTGGTTTCTTGTAAAAAAGACCCTGAAATATGTGTTGATTGTTTAGATGACATTGCTTTTAAACAAGCTGTTCGGGATTCTACGCCTTATGTTCTAAATGTTCCATCCTGGTTACCTAAACCCATTATTCCTTCTGATAATTTATTGACAATAAAAGGCGTTGCCTTAGGTAGAAGATTATTTTATGACCCAATTCTTTCAAAAGATAGTACCCAATCATGTGCCAGTTGTCATTCATTAGATAAATCATTTACCGACGGCTTGCCTTTAAGTAAGGGTGAAAAAGGTTTAGTCGGTATCCGAAATAGTATGGCATTGGTTAATCTTGCTTACAACACCAGAGGTTTTTTCTGGGACGGGAGAGTGAATTCATTAGAAAATCAGGTTCTCCACCCCATTGAAGATCCTTTGGAGATGAATAATACTATTCAAGAGGTAGAATTGAGGTTGAGAAGAAGTAAAAAGTATCCCGCTTTATTTAAAGAGGCATTTGGTATCACCGCAAAAAATGAGATTACCATTGATTTATTAGCCAGGGCCATCGCCCAGTTTGAAAGAACCCTAATTAGCGGAAATTCCAGATATGATCAAGTAATATGGGGACAAAAAGGTTTTCCTGAGGAAGATGAAGCCAGGGGTATAGAGTTATTTTTTATAGAATTTGCAGGTAGTATTAACCATCCAGGTTGTAGTCATTGCCATTTTAATCCGCTTTTTACAGATAATCAGTTTCGAAACAATGGTTTAGATTATGTAGCCTCTCTTCTTGATTTCAAGGACCCGGGTAGAAGAAATGCTACACAAAATATTAACGATAGTGGTAGATTTAGAGTTCCAACCCTGAGAAATATTGCTTTTACTGCGCCTTATATGCATGACGGAAGATTCAAAACATTGGAAGAAGTCTTGCAACAGTATGAAAAAGGGGGACATGGTGTCATTAATGAAGATCCTAATATTCTTCCTTTTAAGCTTTCTGATAAAGATAAAAAGGATTTAATTGCCTTTTTAAACATGTTATCTGATCCTTCTTTTATTAATAATAAAGATTTTTCAAATCCTTTTTAATTATTTTTTTAAGTGTAATTCACAAAATAATTTATAATTATATCTAAATCAGTGGTTTAAACAAAAATAAATCAAAAGTTTCTTTCACATCGTACATAATTTGTACTTTTTTATCACTTATTATAGCCTCATATTTGTATCATCAAAAGGGAATAAATGAATTCTCCACTGATTTAAAAATAAAAAGGCTACGAAAGTAGTAAAAATATACGAGGCTTTCTTTTAAGAACCTCAAGATTTATGTTCATGGGATTATACTTTGGTCAATAAGTCGTGCTATAGTTTATAGCGCGACTTATTTTTTTTTGCCCAGTTGTAATTTGATTCGGACAACATCTATTGTTCAATCATGGTTTCTCCTTCCTTTTCAAGGAATTTTATATTTCCTTTCGTTTAATATCAAACAGTATGTATTCAGATTTTAGTCTGAAGCAGTCTGGGTTAAATATTATCAAAATATTAAAATTCAATTAGTTATATTTTTTATATTGAGATAATGTGTCGTGTATTGTTAATCAAATATTTTGCATTTTACGTATAACAAAAAATTATAAATTATTCATTTTCAAATATATATAATTATTTTATGATTAATTAAATGTGTTCTAAACGGTTTAAAAACTTGACTAATAGCTTAAAATATCCTTTTTTTACAAGGTGAATAGTTCCCCCATTGCTCAAATTAGTATTTATTATTGATTTGTAATTCTTTACATATATGATTCGTTCAGGAAAAATCAACTTTGTACTTATCCTTCTTTTACTTCCATTTTGGTTAATTAGTCAGTCGGTAAGTGTTCAATTTTCAGGTTCTCAACCCACTTGTTTTAATTTACCGACAGGTAAAATCACAGCTATTCCTGTTGGTGGAACCCTGCCTTATTCCTACAGGTGGAGTACAGGGGCTGTGGGTTCAGAATTAATTAATGTTACTGCCGGTTCGTACTCTGTTACCGTTACCGATGCATTCAATAGAACAGGAACAGGTACTTATGTTTTAACAGAACCTCCTAAATTAAGTGTAAAAATGGAAAGGATTGTTTGTGGCAATCCGACGACAGTAAAAGCGGTAGTTACAGGTGGAGTAGGTCCCTATACTTATGCATGGGACACGGGGTCAACTTTTGATACGACCATTATTAACGCGGAAAATAAATATTGCGTTTCAGTTACGGACAGTAGATTGTGTGGAAATATAACTTGTGAACCTATTATAATTACCCCTATGGTGATCGCTGTTGATACAAGGAATATTTCATGTAACAGTTTTCAGGATGGTCAGCTTACTGCCTCGGCTGGGGGAGGAACTCAGCCATACACTTACAAGTGGAGTAACGGTCAAACCACCAGAGATATCAGAAATTTAGCTGGTGGTGTTTATACCGTTACTATTACAGAAAAAGGAGGTTGTTCGATTTCTGCCAGGGCAACTGTTACGGAACCAGCCAGATTAACTATTCCGTTAACTATAACTCAACCAGACTGTTCAGGGGAAGCCACCGGTAGAATTGTTGCTCAACCCGTCGGTGGCAATGCTCCTTACCGATATTCCTGGAGTACAGGTAGTTCCTCGTCTTCATTAAATTTTTTATCATCTGGCACTTATTCACTTACCGTTGTTGATGCTAAAGGTTGTAATGCTTCTTCAACAACTAATTTGCAAAGCCAGTCTGCCATTAATCTATTTACAACAAGTAAAGCAGAGACCTGTCTTGGTATGGGTGACGGTGAACTGAGAGTAAGTGCTATTGGTGGTGTTGGTCCTTATCGCTATAAATGGAATTCGGGAGAATCTGATAGTTTAATAAAACTTAAAGTTACAGGTAATTATATAGTGACAGTAACAGATGCATTAGGTTGTGTAAAATCGGCTAATGTTTTAATGACTGCCGCAGCCCCTTCACTTATTATAGATGTATCAAATAGTGGATTAGGCTGTAATGCTTCCTCCAATGGGCGTTTACAATTAAATATCCGAGGTGGACAGGCTCCATTTAGGATTCAATGGAATACAGGTGCCACCACCTCAGAAATCACCAATTTAAAAGCGGGTAATTATCTGGCTACCATTACAGATGCTATAGGATGTAAACAAGTCGTTCAGGAGACTATTCGAGAATCTCCACCTATTCTTTTAGATATAAGCGGTGACGATCGCGTTTGTGGTAATGAAACTAATGCACGGCTGAGAACTACCGTTACAGGAGGAGTAATTCCTTATACCTATCAATGGTCTAACGGTAGAACGGGGCCAAATCCTGATAATATGGGTGCAGGCATGCATTATTTAACGCTTACAGATGCTAATAAATGTTCCATTGTCGATAGCTTTTTTATTTCTAAACTTTCAGTTCCACTTGTAACCCTTGTTGGAAATAAAATTGTTTGTAATAATGGTAAGGGATCTTTAACTGCTCAGGTATCTGGTTCTCCTGGACCCTACCTTTATACATGGAGTAATGGACAAACGGGCTCTTCTGTGGGGAATTTAGGAACTGGTTTTTATTCGCTTACAGTGGAAGATGCCAATGCTTGTAGCACTATAGAGTTTTTTCAAATAGAGGTGGTAGATTCTCTTAGACCAAATCTAACCGTTCAACCTCCCCGTTGTAAAGGTGAATTAAATGGAAGTATTTTAGTAAATAATGTATCTGGTGGTGTCGCACCATACGCCTACCTTTGGAATAACGGAAGCACATTAAATTCAAGGACAAATCTTGGTTCTGGTAATTATTCTTTAACTATTTCCGATAAGAATGGTTGCCAGTTTATAAGGAATTTTCCTCTGCTTGAAGCTGATATTCCGCTTGAAGTCAATCCCCAAATTACTGACGTTCTTTGTGGTGTTCAGGGAACAGGGGCTGTAACTCTTCAAGTTAAAGGTGGAATTCTTCCTTACCAACAACGCTGGTCCGATGGGTCATTAACAAGCAATAGGTCAAATCTAAGAAGTGGTCTTTATATTGTCACCGTTACCGATGCTTATGGTTGTCCGGTAACAAAAAATATTAGTATAAACGATCCAGGAAATCCTGTTTGTAATCTGGCAGTTACCAAAACAGTGAGTTATCCCAGTTTGAATAATGGAGAGGCTCAGGTAGCCCCAAGTGGAGGGGTTTTTCCTTACACTGTGCAATGGAGTAATGGGCAGGTGGGCTATAAAGCAGTTAATCTTGAAAATAAAAATTATCAAATTACATTAACTGATGCCAAAGGTTGTGTGACTAATTGTTCAGTAAATCCTGAAATATCAAATTCCCTGGTTGGTGATTATGTTTGGTTCGATAGTAATCTTGATGGGCTTCAAACCCCTGGTGAGCAAGGTGTTCCAAATGTTGAAGTCATTATTACCAGACTCGATACCTTGGTTGAAAGATTTGCAGTAACACGAACCGACGCATCGGGAAGATATTTTTTTCCTGTGCCACCAGGTCAGTTTAAAATCACCTTTCAAGTACCTGCTGGAATGGTTTTAACCAAACCAAATGAGTTTTCTTTGAACGATTCTTTGGATAGTGACGTAGATAGGAAATCAAGAATGTCCGCTCCTTTTACCGTATTAAAAGGTACAGCCAATTTTACCTTTGATGCTGGATTAATTCCGTCGCCTCAAGCTCTGACTACCAATACTATTTGCTTAAATAATGCGACCCAAACCGGAAATGGTCAATTTCAGTCAACCCTTGAAATTAGAAATGAGGTTGAAGGACAGATTTGGAGAATATTGAATCCCGTGGGTGTCTATGATCAATTTAGCTTGCCTACCCCAAATTTACCTCGCTTAATTGCCAATAATACGTTGGTTCCCGAAGTTCAGTCTGGTGTGTATCAATATAAATTCAGACACATCGATGGAGTTAATTATTCAGCTTTAGTAACAAATGGTGTGGATACCCTGCTTTTTCAAGGAGGTACTTCTTATCCTGAAATACCCATTACCAATCTTCCTCTTTCCCAGTTAAGTTTGTGTGAAAATGGCGGTTCTTTTAAATTTAATCTGGATACTTCCGCCATTGGTAATCTGAATATCACCTTGAACGGAAAATTAATCACTGAGATTAATCCGGCAGAACTTGGAAATGGTTCCTACAGCCTTGAAATAAATTATAATACTGGTTTACTTCAAGAGTGTATCACCATTTTAGATTTAAACGTAGTGGTACAAAAAGATAGCTGTTTGGCAAAATTAGGCGATCGGGTTTGGCACGATTTAAATCAAAATGGCATTCAAAATCTAGGGGAACCGGGCTTAGTAAATGTTCAGGTTATTCTCTCTGTCATTGAGGGGAACAAAATTCGTGAAATGGATACTACTTATACTGATAGTACAGGTATGTATATGTTTAATGTTCCCGCAGGTAAGTACAAGTTAACTTTCGCAAAACCTAATCCCGATTATGCCCCAACGCCTTGGTTAAGAGGATCTGATAGGAATGTAGATAGCGATATGAGTCCGTTCAATATGATGACAGAGTTTATTACGGTGGATACAGGGGTAAACAGAATGGATATTGACGCGGGTTTCTATCTTGAATGTAAAAATGTTACTTCCGGAGGTGAAATCGGATATAATCAACTCATTTGTGGTCCTGGAAATGATCCTGTGAAAATAGTTAACTTGATCAGTCCCTCTGGTGCCGTCGGAGATCTTGAATATCTGTGGATGTACACTACAGATAGAGCACTTACCTTTGATATGAATTTATTTAGCCCAATACCAAATTCTGATACTCCTGAATTTGATCCAGGGCCATTATATCAAACCACTTATTATGCTCGTTGCGTAAGAAAGAGAGGTTGTTATGGGTTTATGGAATCTAATGTGGTTAAAGTGGAAGTTGGAAACAGAGCCACTGTAAAGGTGGTTAGTTCTCCAACAATGTGTATTAATGCCAATAATTTTTTAGAGGTTCAAACCAGCACGTCAGCGGCACAAATTACCTGGGAATTAGGCCCAGGTTTCCAATCATCGCTGGCTTATGGTTCAAAACCCAATGTTCGTTTTTCAAGTGTTGGTACTTTTTCCTATAAAGTTATTGTAGTTGAACGTGAGTGCACCGTTTCTTTTAATGGTTCTGTAACGGTAACAAATAATCCTACTTACTGCCCATCTGTAAATGATCTGGAAACCATGTCTATTGAGGCAGAAGTTATGCCAGGTTTTGATGTAAAATTATCTTGGCGTAGTAAAGCATCGGCCTTTATTCCTACCTATACGATAGAAAGGTCAATGGATGGTATTAATTTCAAGCGATTAACTGATAAGAAATTACCCGTCATGGAGGTTCAAAGTATGAAATATTTTGAATTTGTTGATAAGCCTGACAAAATGGGTTTACATTATTATAGGGTTAGAATGAAACAGGAAGACGGAACGATGTTACCCTCTAATGTAGAAAAGGTAATGTTAATGGATAAGCCTGACATGAAAATGATGGTTTTCCCAAATCCTGTTACAGATATTTTAAACGTTGAGTATTATTTTGTAACACAGGATAACATTGAAATATCTATTTTCGATGCCAACGGACTAAAGGTGAGGGACTGGTTTTTTCCTCCTGGCCCTGCAGCTTCCAGAGCTTTAAATATCAAAGATCTTGCACCTGGCGTATATGCCATACGTATTATTTCTGGTTATGGAAATCCTATTACCGAGCGAATTATTA
>Ga0247843_1003810_pt1 | contig 23770 bp, 20 predicted proteins | sample LaCruzMarch2017__FD_192420 | JGI IMG/M metagenome (GOLD analysis project Ga0247843, IMG submission 192420) | Freshwater microbial communities from meromictic Lake La Cruz, Castile-La Mancha, Spain - LaCruzMarch2017_8m | ecosystem: Environmental > Aquatic > Freshwater > Lake | place: Spain...
GGCTTTGTCGCGGGCCTCGGCCTGTGCTCGGATTGCGGCCGAGGCTTGCTTCAATCGGGGCGGCCAGGAGAAGCGGGGCGCTTTCGTAGGGTCGTAGTCTTCCAAGTGGCCGGTGAGACGCGTGGCGGGCTTGGTGTATCGCAATTGGGTGTCGCCGAAGACCTCTCGGCAAATGGCGGCCAAGCCCGGGTCGTACTCGATCAACAGCGAACGCAAATGGACATGGTTGTGGTCGTGGTCGTTGACGCGGTTGTTGTCGAACCACGATTGCACGCCCTCCGCGAAATACTCGTGATGGTTGATGCTCGCGTACTTGCCCTTCCACAAGCCGGCCTTCATCGCGGCGGCGTAGGTGGACTTCAGTCGCGTATCGAAGGTTGGGTCCACATTCAGCAGGCCACGCAAATGGATGTTGTGCGCGAACTCATGGATGAGGATGCACTCCTTCTCGTACGGGTCGCCGGGAAATCCCAGTACGTTCTCCTCGGCCACCGTGCACAAGGGATCGGTCTCGCTGCCGCCGAGTCCGCGGGCGCGGGCGTCCCAGAAATCCTTTGCTGGCAAACCGGGGAAATCACGGAGCCTGCCTCCGGCCATGCGGACGAACTCGGGCAGGTCGGTGGTGAATTCATCGTGGGCCATGATGCACATGCGTGCGCCGCTTTTAATCATCGCTGCGCGCACGTCGGGTCGTTTCGCCAGCATCATGTCGACGAGGAAAACGGCCTCTTGGAGCGCGTGAGGATTCACCTTCGCGGAGGCGACGATGGGGAAGCCCTTGGCCCGGGTGCGTTGGGTGTAGAAGGCCGGGATGCCGTCTCGGTCGTTGGGGTCGAAACGGAATCCCTGGACCGGCACCTCGCTGGTGACCGTGGCGGTGGTCTTGTCGGCGCGGCTGATGATTTCGAAGCGATGCCCGATGGAGGTGTCGATGACGGTGTCGTTTCCCGGCTCGACGGATCCGCTGGGCACCCGTTCGGAATCGTTCTTCAACCAGAAGAGGTCGATGGTTCCGCTGCTGCCGTTGATGATTTGCAGCTTTGGGCGAGGGGGCTGAGCCGCCTTGGTGGATGCGTTGCCGGCGGGCATCGACGTGGCCGACAGGACGACCCAAGCGGTGAGGAAAAGGCTCCGGAGGTGCATGGGGGCGGAAGTGCTTTCTGTGTTCGATTTCGGCTACGGATACGACGCGGGGCTGGTCGCCTCGGTGGAGGAGACCAGCGGCCCGACGCAATGCCGGCGAGCGGGTTGGCGAGGGCGGGTTAGCCCCTTGGGGTTGGCCTATGGGGCTCGCCTCTTTGGGGGCTCTCGTCCGACTCAAGGAGCCTGGGTCAGGGTCTTGCGGCGGTGCACGGCATCTCCACCGCAGACGTACAGGTAGGCATTTCCCGGCCCGGCGAAGACGCAGCTGTAGACGCCCTTGTCGGGGCGGGGCTTGGCGATGACGCCTCCGAGGCGACCGATCCAGTCGAACATCTGGACGCCGGCGTGCGAGGTCACATAGAGGCGGCCGAGGGCGTCCACGGTCGAACCATCACCACCGCTGTCCTTCTTGCCCGAGGGTACCACCAAAGTCATGGAACGCTCACCAGCGCTCAGGCTGCCATCAGCCGCTATGGCGAAGCTCCAGACATTCGTGCCGCCGTATTCCGAGACGTAGAGGAAATCCTGCTTGGGCGACAGAGCGATGCCGTTGGGCGAGGTGATGCCGCCGGCGACGGTGCGGGGGCGCGAGAGGGACTTGGCTGCGATGGGCACGGCCTGGACTTGGCCTACGCCCGTGTCGGTGAAGTAGATCCATCCTGCCTTGGAGACGATGAGGTCGTTGGGCTTCACGCCGGTTGCCACGTCGCGGATGGCCTGGGTGGCAGGGTCGATGGCCACGATCTTGGGCGACTCCCCTTGGGTGGCGGCGTAGAACTGGCCGTCGGGTCCGAATTTCAGGCCGCTGATCTTGGGGCCGTTCGTGAGCCACGGTTCGGCCTTGGTGGCGCCCACGGCCACGCGGTAGATCATGCCTTTGGGTAAATCGGAGAAGTAGAAATTGCCCTGGGCATCACCACAGGCCCCGTCGGTGAAGCCGAACTGGTCGCCGACCAATTCCCAGGGGGAATCGGTGCCGCCGCCGGCCAAGACTTTGTTGAGGGCTTCGTCGCCGTTCCAGTTGTTGGTGCTCGGAGTGGGGGGGCGCATCGTGGGACGCCACAGCCACCGCAGGGAGTCGGGCAAGATGACGCCGCCGTGTTTGCCGTTGTGCGCGCCGTCGCCCATGACGAACTGCGTGTCATAGCCGGCGAAGGTGAGCGCGCTGGCCATGGTGCGGTTGGCCAAGGGCCAGTCGCCGTGGAGGTTGTTGAGGTCGTTGACGCCGTCTTGCAGGAAGACTCGCAGCGGCTTGCGCTCGGTCTTGCGGATGAGCGCCGGGTAGGCGTGGCCGCCCCGGATGTTGGTGAAGCTGCCGATTTGCGAGAGCACCTTGCGGAATTGATCCGGACGTTCCCAAGCGACCGTGAACGCACAGATGGCGCCGGAGCTCATGCCGGCGATGCCGCGCATCTCGGGGTCGTCGCTGATGCGGACCTTGTATTGGTTCGTGGCGAACGGGATCACCTCGTCGATGAGGAAGCGGGCGTAGTCGCTGCTGAGCGAATCGTATTCGAAGGAGCGGTTGTTGCGGTCGCCCCATCCATTGGCTCCCGGCGCCCCAGGTCCGCGGTGGCCGGGATTGAGGAACAGGGCGATGGTGACGGGCAATTCTCCGCGGGCGATCAAGTTGTCCAGCACGATGGGCACCCGTTGGGAGCCGTTTTCGCGGACGTATTCGTGCCCGTCCTGGAAGACCATGAGGGCGGCGGGCTTGCTGCCGTCGTGCTGGGCCGGGATGTAGATCCAACCTTGGCGTGTGGTTCCGGGGAACACCTTCGACTCGTTGAATTCGAAGGTCTCGACCCGCCCTTTGAGCACACCCGGGGCGCGGTTCGTGGAATCGGCTCCGAGGGTGTAGTTGTCCGCGGCCTGTGCGGTGGTTGCGCCCAGAGATAGGAGAGCCGCGGCCAGCAAAAGGGATTTCATGGCTGGGATTCTCCGGAACCGACCGTCACGGAGTCAAACCCGCATGTGCCCCGCAGGACCCGGCCATCGCACGCAGGGAGGCTGGGGGTAGGATGAGCTTTCGCGCGTTGCGCGAGGGGAGAGGTTGGATCGCTTCCAATGCGGACTCCGGCCTGATCCTGCTCCGCTGCGGTTTGCTTCGGCTCGACCTTGCTCTGCTCGGGCGAGCGGAGTCAGCGGCCCCTGGGGATCACTGGGATTCCGGTCACTTCAGGTGGGTGTTGAACCAATCGGCGAACTGGATGAGATCTTTTTCCATGCCGGGCCAGCCGTGGTCTTTGCCGGGGAGTCGGATGAGCTTGAAGGTGGCTCCGGACTCGCGGGCCTTTTTCTCGAAGATCTCTGCCTGGTAGATGGGCACGAGGCCGTCGGCTTCGCCGTGGACGATCAAGGTGGCGGCCATGTCTTTGGAGACGAAGTGGATGGGCGAGATCAGGCGGCCGTATTCGAGTCGGCTTTCCAGCGTGTCGGAACGGCTGCCAAAGGCTCCGTAGAATTGGCGCCCAACCTTGCCCACACCGACTTGGGTGTCACCAGGTGCCCCCCAGTTCTCGAAATCAGTGGGCGGGAAGAAGCAAGCCACGGCCTGCACACGACTGCTTTCGCGATCCACCGGATCTTGGGCTTTCGGATCGCCGTCGCGGCCCTGGGTTCCCAAGGTGAGCGACAAATGGCCTCCGGCGCTGGAACCGGTGATGCCGAGGCGGTCGGGTCGAACGGAATAATCAGCCGCATGGTGGCGGATCCAACGGACGGCCCGATGCATGTCTTCCGCGATCTCGAGGACGGTGAAGCGTGGTTGGGAACCGTGCACGACGGCGAAGACGGTGTAGCCTTCGTCGAGCAGGGCCTTGCAGTAGGCGGGGTTGATGCCGTTGTGGTCAGAATAGAATCCACCGCTGATCACCCAGATGACGCCGATGCCGTTGGTCTTGGACGGTTGCAGCACATCCAGAGTCAGTGCCGTGCCGAACTTGCGGCCGTAGATTACCTCGGTCCGGCGCAGGCCGGAGTCGTTGGCGGCCTGCAGGGAGGTCCCGATGAGGCTGCAAAGGCAACAGAGAAAAAATAGACGGAAACGCATCATGGCAAGGATCCGGTTGTCGGGCGGGGCGGGGGTGTCTTGCAAGTCAAACTCGCAGTGATAGCGACCGAATCGGTATACTCAGCGGTTCGAACCCATGCGTCCAACGGGTGGGTGCCGGTGTTCGGATTCTAGTTTAGGCAACGAGAATTAGAGTTCTCAGTCCTCCCCCAAGGACTCATACGACATTCATTGAGGGGCAATCACGGGGTAGTGTTTCCGCTTCCGCTATTGGTCGAATTGCCAGCACCGCCGTGACGCCGCTCGTTGGCTCGGCGTTCCATCTTCTTGCGGTGCTCCTCGAACAGACGCTTCTGATCTCCATCCAGAAGAGGCAACACCTGCTGGTGCATCCGCTCGAACGAACCCTTCATCCGACCTTCGTTCTCCTGATGGATGCCGGAGACCTCTGTTTCGACGGTCTTCAGGATGGGTTTAATCTTGGCGACCTGCTCCTCACTCAGGTGGAAATCGGTCGTCCAGCGTTTGAGAATCCGCTCGGACATCGCCCCGGTTTCGCGTGGAGGCCGCGGAGCCGGCTTGGACGGAAAAGCTCGAGCACCAAAGACGCCAGCGACCGCGCCCGCGACGAACGTGGCGGCCAGATAACCGATGATCGCGTTGCGGCTCAGGGGACTCATTGCAGGGCAAGATATGTTTCCGGCTCGGGCACCGCAAAGGCCTCATCGACCGAACTGTTGGTCGGATTGCTCATCGAAAGCAGGATGGCGCACAACGCGGCGCAACCGGCGAAGGCCACGCCCCATCGCAACACGGCGAGCAGGTCAATGCCTTCGGCTTCGGAACGAGCCCGCCGCACGGCTGCCAAGACCCGATGTTCGAGCATAGGGTCCAGCGTGCCGGCGGACGCAGCGGGTTGATGAGTTGTCGCGGCGGACTTCAGCAGACGATCCAACGGATGGGTTTTCATTGGCGAACTTCCTCCATCAATTCTGAAAGGTGTTTCTTCATCTTAGCGCGCGCACGAAAGGCCCGCACTTTCACGAGGGCTCCACTCCAACCGGTGATTTGACGGACCTCTTCGACAGATTTCTGCTCGAGGTGGAGCAGGGTGATCACCAATCGGTCTTCCGGGTTGAGCCGCGCCAGCATCTTTTCGACGAGTTCCCGCGAAGCCAATCCGTCTTCAGGTGAGAGGTCATCGTCGGTGGACGCCAGGTTCTGCACCACTTGTTCCTCGTCTTCGCTGAGATCGGACATCCGCCATTCGGGCCGGATCTTTTCGTGGGCGATCTGGTTGAGGCAGGTGTTGACCGCCACACGGGAGACCCAGTGCTCGAAGGGCACGGCTCCGCGGTATTGATCGATTCGGGTGAACACCTTGACGTACACGGCTTGAATGAGGTCTTCCTCGCTGGTTCTTCGGGGGAGGTGTGACCTCACGATTTTGACGATCAACCCATGCAGGTGTTGCATGAGGACGCGAGCCGCATCCTCATTGCCCGCCCGCACGCGTTCCACGCAGGCGGACACATCCAGCACCGGTTCGTCCATGCTCAAATCGGAGAGCACCCCTCACATGTCCAAAGCGACCGTGTCGGATCGCATTCGGTTACAGTGACGTCCCGATCCGAAGACTGCACGGGCTCTTTTGGGCCTTTATTCCCGGGTGGCAGGCTGGTTTTCTGGGCCTTGTGAAGACCGTCGACCTCAGTTCCCTGGTTGTGCAGTGTCAGGCTTGGATGACTCCGGAGCGTTTTCGGGACTACGACCGGGCGCGCAATGGCTTGCAGGTCGAAAACCGGGGTCCGGTGCGCAAGATCGCCGCTGCGGTGGATTGCTCGCTGGCCACCGTGCGCTTGGCGGCCGCCTCTGGGGCGAATTTGATGGTGGTTCATCACGGCCTGTTCTGGACGGAAACCCGCCCCTGGACCGGTCCTCGCATGGACCTCATCCGAGCCTTGCTCGAGGCCGACATGGCCGTCTATTCCATGCATTTGCCGCTCGATGCCCACAAAACCCTCGGAAATGCCGCCGTGTTGGCCCGGTTGGTCGGGTTGCGGCGTTTGAAGCCGTTCTTCCGGCATGAAGGCGAATGCATCGGTTGGCAGGGCGAGACGACGTTGAGCCGCGAGGCCTTGGGGCGTCGTTTGGGTGAAATCCTCGGACGGGATCCGGTCTTGCTGGCTGGTGGTGGTTCCGAGTGCCGCCGGGTGGGGATTTGCACCGGGGGAGCCGGGGCCGAACTGCAGCAAGCCGCCGCGGAAGGGGTGGACACCTTCATCACGGGTGAAGGGCCGCACTGGACGCATGCCTTGGCCGAGCAAACCGGCATCAACGTGTTCTATGGAGGGCACTACGCCACCGAGACCTTCGGAGTCCGCGCCTTGGCGGAGAAGTTGGCCGGCCAGTTTGGATTACCCTGGGAATTCATCGATCACCCGAGCGGTTTGTGAGCGGGTTGCTGGGGAGAGCCGTGGCAGGGGCGAGGTTCGGGGTCTTGGAAAACAGGGCCCTGGGGATCGGTCCAACTTCCGTTGCCGCGGATCTTAATCCGCCGCAGAAGCGCTTTAAACCCGCAGTGAACCCGCAGTGGATACAAAAACCCCCTCCCGTTTCGGGGAGGGGTTGAAAGGACAGACTCTAGACCCGCCGATCACGAGGATCGGTCGATCAGAACTTGTAAACGATGCTGGCCGTGAGGCTCAGATCGTTCTTCTGACCGTTGAAGGGGCCGGTACCGCCGTCCACCGCGCGGTCCCAGCGGAATTCGCCGCGGGTCAACACGTTGGCCCAGAGGGCGTAGTCCAGGGTGAAGGTCTCACCGATGATCTTGTCTTCGGTGCGGCCCGGCAGGAAGGCGCCGTAACCAGAGGTGGCGTACTCGAAGCGGTTGTTGGCCTTGAGCTTCTCGGTGATCTGGTAGCCGGTGTAGAACGCGTAAGCGTTGGCGTAGCTGTTGCCCATGCCGCCGTTGAACAGCAAGTCGGCGCTGGCGCCGAGGGTCAGTTCCTTGATCGGGGTGGCGAGGGAAACGCCGACGTACAGGAGGGTCGGGTCGTTCTTGGAGCCATTGGCGTCACCGTTGACGGCGCCGACATAGAGGGAGCTGCCCGAGAGCCAACCAGTGCTCTCCGGGGCCTTCACGACCACGGAGCCCATGTACACGCGGGCAGACTCAGCGAGCATTCCGCGGAAGCTGCTGCCGGCCTGGCCGGAAGCGAAACCGGCGGCGGTCAAGCTGCCACCGTTCAGACCGAAGCCGCTGTCGCCATTGGCCACGCCACCGGACACGCCGATGATGTCGTTGACCTGATAGCTGGCCAAGATGCCGGTGTGTCCGAACGGCTCGAGGTTGTTGAAGCCGAGGCTACGAGAGAAGTTCGGGTTGGCGTAGGAGTCGGTCACTTCGTAGCCAACGATCGGGTCGAACTGGCCGATCTTGAAGTCGATGCCGTTGCCGATCGGGGCGCGCAGGGCCGCGTAGGCCTGCTTGATGGCAACACCGGAGGTCAGGGCGCCGGGCATCACGTTGGCGTCAGGGCCAAACATGGTCTCGAACTTGTAGCCAGCGCTCCAAGTGCCTTCGTCGATGGGCTTCTCGAGCTGCAGCTTGATGGTGTTCACGTTGAACCCATCCTGACGGTCCGCGCCGGTGTTCGCGAAGCGATTGGCGACCTGGCTGCCGGAACCGAAGTTCCAGATGGCGGAGGTGTCGACGTAACCGCTGAGGGTGGTCGAGCTGAGGGCCGTGTTGACCGGGTGAGACTCATCAGCCTGCACCGCGGAAGCGAGGCTCACCACGCCGGTGGCGGCCAAAGCGACTGTCCACTTGTTAAACTTCATGTTGTTTCCTGAGTTCTGCGTTGTGTTTGACTGCAATAACCAATGTACGAGTCGGAGACACAGTCCCCGACCCCCGCCGAAATGGCGGAAATCACAGGCGGGACACTAGGAACCGATAGAGATCGGTGACAACACTTTTTTTGCTATTTGAAACAATCCCAACAGTTCTCGTTGGGGACTATTTAATTACAAATCCTGGATCACACGACGCAACTCGGAGGCAATTTGGTTCTGGCGCTCGGGGGACATGACTGGAGATCCGTCCATCTCGGTTACATAGAATGTGTCAATGGCCGCCCCTTTCTCGGTAACGATCTTGGCAAGGACGATGTTGAGTCCGAGTTCGCTGAGACCCTGGGACAGGGCGAAGAGCAAACCCACCCGGTCTTCGGTTTCAAGGTCGATGATGGTGGTTCCATTGGGGGCCGGGCCTTCAAACCGGATGTTGGGCTCCATGTGCTCCCCCGCCAGGGCCTGATGCAGGGGGCGTGTTTGGGCGGCGATCTTCCGGACGACCGGGCGGAGGTCCACCCCCTTGGCCAAGACATCCCGGATGAGCTTCTCGAAGCGTTCCCGCACCGAGGGATCGGGTGCGGCACCGGTGCGGGCGTCGGTGACATAGAAGCTGTCGATCACCACGCCGTCGGAACGGGTGAAGATTTGCGCGGAGAAAATGTTCAGCCCTGCCGCGGTGAGCGCCCCTGTGAATTTTGTGAATAACCCGGGCCGGTCCCAGGTGCAGAAGTGGACCCGAGTCCAACCGCGATCCTTGTCTTCGTTCCACAGCACGGCCGGTTCCAGGGCCCGGTCTTCCTGGGTAAGTTGGAGGTGGATGAATTGGTGGACCAGGGTTAGATCCCGGGCGATCTGCCGCGGTGAGTGGATCTGAAAGTATCGGGGCGGAAGACCCTCGAAATGGGCCGCGAACTCCTCCTCTGAGAAGGTCTTGGGCAGAAGGGTCTGGACTTGTTCGCGCAGCAGTTGCCGCTGCCGGATCTCCGCCTCGATGAATTCGGTGGTACCCTGGAGGGCCCGCGTCGTCTTCTTGTGCAGGGTCAGGAGCAGGGAGTCTTTGAAGCTGTTCCAGAGGCTGTCGCTCGTGCCCATCGAATCGGCAAAGGTGTGCAGGGTGAGCAGGTCGAGATTCTCCGTTCCTTGAACCTGAGCGGCGAAGGTTTGGATGACTTCCGGATCGTCGAGGTCCCGTCGCTGCGAGGTTTGCACCATGGTGAGGTGGTGCTCGATGATGAGGGATAGGGTGTGCGCGGTGGTGCCGTCGAGCCGGAAACGCTTGGAGACCTTCAGGGCCAGTTCGGCCCCCACCAATTCATGGCGTCGGCCCGGGAAGGCCTTGCCGCAATCGTGGAGCAGCAGCGCCAGATACAGGACAAACGGGCGTTCCACATGGTGAAACATGTCCGTGTAGCCGGAGAAGGGGCGGGTTTCGGCACCCCAGACCTGATCGAGCTTGGCGACGCAGGTCAGCGTGTGCTCGTCCACGGCGTACTGATGATAGAACTCGTGCTGGACGAGGTTGGTCATCTTGTCGAACTCGGGCAGGAATCGGCCGAGCAACCCCACCTCGTGCATGGCTCGGACATAGGGAGCCACATTGCCGCGCTGGTTAAGGATTTCGAGGAAGGTGGCCTGGTAGTGCGAATTGGCCTTGAACGAGCGATCTACCAGTGACACCTGCTGCCTGAGCAACTGGGCCAGGTCGGGGTGGATTTGGAGTCCGCGTTTTTGGGCCTCCAGGAAGGCTCGGAGAATACGACCTCGATCCTGACGCAAGATGCCCCGATCCACCATGTGGAGTTGCCCGTCCACGATCCGAAACCCGTCGAACTGCTCCACCGGGGCTGAGGCGCCGCGTTTGGCCTTCCCGGTCTTGGTTTTGCCGGCTTTGGTTTTGCCGGGGCTGGGCACCAAGGCCAGTCGCTGTTCCAGGGTGCGTGTGGTGATGTAGAGGTTGCGGGCGTGGGTGTAGTACTCCCGCATGAAAGCCTCGGTGCGGGCTCGGGGCGAACGGTCGCTGAATCCCAAACCCAGTGCGACAGCCGGCTTCACGGTCGGGGTGAGTGTTTCGGCAGCCCGGCCCGCGACGTGGTGCAGCTCATTGCGGGTGCGCAGCAGGAAGTCGTAGGCCGCCACCATTTGCTTGCGCTCGGAGGCACTGAGGAATTCGGCCTTTTGGAGGTCCATCAATGAACGGGTGCCGTGCTTGAAGTAAGCCATCCAGAGGAGGTTCTGGAAGTCGCGGAGCCCGCCCACCCCGTTTTTGATGTTGGGTTCCTGCAGCGCCGGCGAGTTGCCGTGTTTGGCCCGGCGAGTCGACTGATCGGCCAGTCGCAGGGCGATGTATTCGTCCTCGTGGCCGCGGACGCAGTGCTTCTGCACCGCGCGCTGGAGCTGCTCGAAGAGGGGTTCGTCTCCGGTCACCCGGCGAGCCTCAATGAGTGCGCTCTTGGCCTGCATGTCTTCATTGGCCAAGCGAACGCAATCGTCGACCGTGCGCACGGCGTGACCCACCTTGAGACCGATGTCCCAGAGGGTGTACAGCAGCCCGCCGGTCCACTCGGAGAGGATCTTCAATTCCGGCCCCTCCGGGCTCAGGCCGTCAGCGTGAAGGAACATCAGGTCGATGTCGCTGAATGGATTGAGCTCTCCGCGCCCATAGCCTCCGAAGGCCACCAGAGAAACCTTGGGTGCTTTACCCTTGGGCGCGGGGAAGACGCTTTGAATGGACACCCACAGGTGCCGGACGAGCACATCCATCATTGCGGATCGGGCGCGGCAGACTTCCAGTCCACTGGCTCCGCCCCGATGCAGGAGATGAAGCCGGTGGCTCTCGACCTTCAGAAAACGCTTGTAGCGGGGCAGCTCGTCGGCCGGTTTGCTCAAGGGCGGCAGGACGAGCAGCTTGCGGGCGCTCTCTTCGATCTTCGCAATCAGGGAATTCATTGACCTGCCAACCGTGATCCGATTGGCTAGACCGGGCAAGGATGTCGCTGGATCGGCGAAGCGCCCGCCATCGGCTCACGCCTTGTCAGGTTGGGTAGGCTCCGCCACCGTCGCGTCCCGAGATCATGTCGCCGCTTCCCTACGAAATCGCCCTGGCCCTCCGCTACCTGCGGCCCAAGCGGACCTTTGTCTCCATCATCACCTTGATTTGCGTGCTGGGGGTTACGTTGGGAGTGGCGGTGCTGATGATCGTGATCGCCGTGATGACCGGCTTCGGCGAGCAATTGCGGGAGCGCATCCTCGGCTTCAATGCCCATCTGCATGTGCAGGCCTTCGAAAAGCCGCTGGCCGACTGGCGTACGGTCGCTGCGACGATCTCCTCCAACACCTCGGTCCGGGCGGTGGCTCCGTATGTGCTCACTCAGGTGCTCATGGAGACCCAGCCGGTGAAAGGCAATCCCCGCCCGTTCGCACCGGTGCTGCGGGGGGTGGATCCGCTCCTGGAGCCGCGAGTCTCGGAAGTGCCGGCCGGTTTGATCTCCGGGAAGTTTGATGTCGGCCCCAACAACGTGCTCATTGGCCTTTCATTGGCCGAGACCCTGGGCCTCAAGGTGGGGGACTCGCTGGCGGTCTATTCGCTCCCGGCCTTGAAGCGGATGCACGAGGCCTGGGAGGCCGGACGCAAGGAGGTGGATCCGCCTCAGAAATTCCACATCGCTGGAGTCTTCGATGCCGGCCTGTATCAGTTGGAGATGTCTTCCATGCTTACGGGTTTGGGGGATGCCCAGGATTTACACGGTATTGAGGACGATGTGACGGGCATCACCGTCATGTTGCACAATCCCGACATGACCACGACCACCCGGGTGCATCAGCAACTGACCGAGGCGTTGGGCAGCGATTTCCAGGTCGTCTCGTGGATGCAGGAACATCGTCAGCTCCTGGGGGCGTTGGTGGTGGAGAAGAACATGATGTTCTACCTGCTGTTCTTCATCGTGATCGTGGCGGCCTTCGGCATCATGAGCGCGCTCATCACCTTTGTGGTCCAGAAGACCCGGGAAATTGGGATGCTCAAGGCCCTCGGTGCCACCCCGTCCCAAGTGGCGTTGGTGTTCCTTTCGCAGAGCCTCGTGGTGGGTGTGGTGGGGGTGATCAGCGGTTTCGCCTTGGGTTGGACCGGGGTCCGCTTCCGCAACGACTTCCTGCACTTCATGAACCAGACCTTCAACTTGGACCTGTTTCCGCCGGAGCTTTACCAGTTCCGCGAGCTGCCGGCCCGGATCGTCACCTCCGACGTGCTGATCATCTGCGGAGGATCGCTGGTCATTTGCCTGCTGGCTGGCGTGATACCCGCCTTGCGCGCCGCCTGGCTTCAACCTGTGCAAGCCCTTCGCCATGAGTGAGCCGCTCATCCAAGCCCAATCCATCCACAAGGGATATTCCCTCGGCCGCCGCAAACTCGAGGTGCTCCGCGGTGTGGATTTGTGCGTGGAGTCGGGAGAGTTCATCGCGCTGAAGGGTTCCTCGGGTGCCGGCAAGAGCACGCTGTTGCACCTGATGGGCGGGCTCGATCATCCGGATGCGGGAACGATCCGGGTGCGTGGGGTTTCGCTCCAGTCGCTGGGGCCGGCCGAATTGGCGCGGTTCCGCAATCGGGATGTGGGTTTGATCTTCCAGGCCTTCCACCTCATGCCGGAGTTCGATGCGCGCGAGAATGTGGTGCTTCCGGGGCGGATGGCTCGGCGACCGTTGGCCGAGGTGCAGGTCGAGGCCGACGTCTTGCTGAATCGGGTGGGATTGGCCGATCGGTCGGATCACCGACCTGGTGAGTTGTCCGGAGGAGAACAACAACGGGTGGCCATCGCTCGGGCCCTCATCAACAACCCCACCCTCATTCTGGCCGATGAGCCGACGGGGAATCTCGATTCGAAGACCGGTGAGGAGATCGTGCAGTTGCTCCTGCAAATTCGGCGGGAGCGGGGAGTGACCCTGGTGGTGGCCACGCACGATTCCCGGTTGGCCGACCGTGCCGACCGGGTGGTGCAGTTGGTGGACGGACTAATCGTTGACTAATGGTCGACTGATCGTGCCCGAATCAACGGGTTTTCAGCGGGTTTGCGACAATTCCAAGATGCGCTGGAACACCGCCGGCTCCAGGGACATAACGCTCAATCGAGACTGCTTGATGAGCGGCATGTCCTTCGTGACGGGGTCGGTTTTCAGCGTGGCCAGGTCCACCGGCACCTTCAATGGCTTGCGCGGTGCCAGGTCCACCACCGACCAATCGCCTTCGGTCGCGGTCGGGTCCGGATAGGCTTCACGGACGACTTCGGCGATGCCGACAACTTGCTTGCCGGTGACGCTGTGGTAGTAGAGCACCGCATCTCCCGTTTTCATGGCGCGCAAGTGGTTGCGGGCCTGGAAGTTGCGCACACCGGTCCAGGCGGTCTTTTTGTCGGCCACCAATTGAGACCACGGGTAGGCTTCGGGTTCCTGTTTCACCAACCAGTAGCGCATCGCCATGCCCAGAGACTGCCCCGCCTCGTGGCATCGGCAAGCCTCCCGGTGTGGCATGGGTTGTTACAGTTTACAGATGTTTCTTGTCCGCGCTTGCCTTTAGGGATAGGCGGTTCATACCGATTGGCACCGGACCCCCATGACTCCTTCCTACGAAGACCTGGCGTCGATGATCGACCACTCCTTGCTGCACCCCACGCTCACTGACGCCGACTTGCAGGCCGGGTGCGCGCTGGCGGCCCGCTACCGCGTGGCTTCGGTTTGCATCAAGCCCTACGCAGTGGCGCAGGCGGTTGAATGGTTGGAGGGCACCGGTGTTGCGGTGGGCACCGTGGTGGGATTCCCCCATGGCAGTTCTACTCCCGAGTCCAAATGGCGGGAGACCGATTTGGCCTGTGCCGATGGCGCCACGGAAATCGACATGGTGATCAACATCGGCAAGGCGCTCGGTGGTGATTTGGAATTCGTGGAGGCGGAAATCCGGGGCGTTTGTGAGATCGCCCACCGTCACGGGGCCCGCGTGAAGGTCATTCTGGAGAACGATTACCTCGGCGGGGGCGGGGCCGGACTCAGTGGCGATGGACTCAAGCGAACCCTTTGCCAACTCTGTGAGAACGCGGGTGCCAATTGGGTCAAGACCTCCACAGGCTTTGGCTTCGTGAAGCAACCCGGCGGTGGCTACAACTATGAGGGAGCCACCGAGCACGACCTGGCCCTGATGCGCGCGGCGGTTTCCGAGCACGTTCAAGTCAAGGCCGCGGGCGGCGTTCGCGATCTCGATGGATTGCTGCGAGTCCGCGCCTTGGGGGCCTCGCGGTGCGGAGCCACGGCCACGGCCGCGATGCTCGATGAGTACCAGCGCCGTGTGGCGGCCGGGACCTTGGTGGCGCCGGCTGCATCCAGCTTGGGTGGCGGCTGGTATTGAACCGGTCTGGTCCGTAGGCCGGTTCACGGGTAGGGAATTGCTTTTGACGCCATCCGGTCAAAGGCTGTCGGAAATCCTTTACTGCCCCCAATCTGTGAAACCGATGGCCTTCCGAAAGGGCGAGAATGGCTTCACCCTCATCGAATTGCTGGTCGTGGTGGCCATCATTGCCGTGCTGGCGTCCTTGCTGTTGCCGGCTTTGGCGGCAGCCCGGGCCAAGTCGATGCGCGTGGCTTGTTTGTCTCAATTGCACCAATTGGGCCTCGGGTTCGCTTTGTACCTCGGTGATCAACAGGACCATTTGCCCGACCGCCGTGACTTGAAGTTGTCGCTGGGCTATCGGCCTTGGACAGACTGGCCTCCCTCAGATCCCCGCGCGGGTTGGACCTTCGAAGCCCTCGCCCGGTCGGGAGGCGGGGCCGGCATGTGCCCCGCTTTGCGCAATCCACCGCTCGGCCAGGCGATTCAGGTGCTTCAGACGGTTTCGAGCAATGGCATCCGTCAAAGCACCGGGTTCTGGCTTTGGCGCTTTGATCGGGCAGATGCCGTGGTGCCTTTGGACAATTTTTGGAACAAGACCCCAGAATCGGCGCTGGAGGACTTTAGGGCCTCGCTGCTCAACTCCACCACACAACCACCCGATGGTCTCTCCGGGGTGGAGTTGGCCGTGGATCCGTATTTTCCGCGGACGATTCCCTCGGTGTCTGCGGCCTTGTCGGGCCAGTCCGCGCACCGGGGTGGCCGCAACCGGCTCATGCTCGATGGCAGTGCGGCGTGGTTCCGGGACAATCGACTCAATTGATTTCGCATGAAGCAACAGCAACGAGGATGGATGACATGGGGCTGGGCGGCGGTGCTGGCCCTCCGCGCTGCGGGGGCCTCGCCGGGCACCGTGGACTGGCCCGTGTACTTGGGCGACGCGGGTAGCAGCCACCATTCGCGCCTGGAGCAAATCCAGACCAAGAATGTCGGGCAGTTGGAGGTTGCCTGGACCTATCGCGGTGGGTGGTCGGATGCGCAGAACCGTTCGCAGATCCAATGCAATCCATTGGTGATCGATGGCGTGGTCTATGGCACGACGGCCGACCTGAAACTCTTTGCACTCGACGCGACCACCGGGGTGCAGAAATGGCGCTTCGACCCCGCTGCGTGCGAAGGCATCACCAAGAGTGGGGTCAATCGCGGCCTGGCCTATTGGGCTGACGGCTCCGACCGGCGCATCCTTTACGCCAACGACCACTTCCTGCACGCCATCGATGTGGTGACCGGGCGACGCATTCCTGGTTTTGGTCAGGAGGGTTCCATCGACCTGAAACAGGAACTCGGGCGCGAAGCTTCGGGCTTGTCCCTTCAGGCGACGACACCCGGGGTCGTGTTCAAGGACCTCCTCATCATGGGCATGCGCCTGGGCGAAGGCCCGGCCCCGGCGGCTCCGGGTCCGGTACGAGCCTTCAACATTCGCACCGGAAAACTGGCGTGGCGTTTCAACACCATTCCCCAGCCGAGCGCGGCGGGCCACGAGACATGGCCTCCCGAGGCGTACCGTTATGTCGGCGGTGCCAATGTGTGGACGGGCTTCGCGCTCGATGAAGCCCGGGGGATCGTGTTCTGCCCGACCGGCTCGGCAGCCTTCGATTTCTGGGGCGGCAACCGTTTGGGCCAGAACTTGTATGCCAATTGCTTGTTGGCGCTGGATGCCCAGACCGGCAAGCGGCTCTGGCATTTTCAGTTTGTTCATCACGATCTCTGGGACCGCGACCTCCCGGCACCCCCCAATTTGGTGACCGTGACCCATCAGGGGAGGCGGATCGATGCGGTGGCTCAGGTGACCAAGTCGGGGAATGTTTTCGTATTCGACCGCCAGACCGGCCGACCGCTCTTTCCGATCGAGGAAATGCCGGTGCCCAGCTCCGACTTGTCCGGCGAATCGGCCTGGCCCACCCAACCGGTGCCCCTGCGTCCGCCGCCCTTTTCGCGGCAACTCTTCACCCACGACGAAATCACCGATATTTCGCCCGAGTCGCACCGGCAGGTCTTGGAACGGTTTTCCCGGATACGTCCGCATGCGCCCTTCCAACCGCCCAGCCGCGAGGGATCGATCGTGTTCCCCGGATTTGATGGGGGTGCGGAATGGGGCGGTGCGGCGGTGGATCCCGACGGGATGCTCTACGTCAATGGCAACGAAATGCCGTGGATTTTGACCATGGTGGAGACCCGTCGGAAGGAGGGAGAATCGGCGGCTTCCGGCGCGGCGCTCTATCAGCAGATTTGCGCGGTGTGCCACGGTTCAGAGCGGCAGGGCAATCCGGGCCAGAACGTTCCGTCGTTGGTGGGGGCCGAGAAACGCCTTCAAGTTGCGGATCTCCACAAGTTGCTCCAGACGGGCAAGGGAGTGATGCCCTCTTTTGATTTCCTGACCGAGGGGCAGCGCTCGCGTCTGGTGGCTTTCGTGCGGGGTGAGGCCGAACCGGCAGCGACCGAGGAGCCCTCCGCAGCCGCCGATCGATCTGGATCAGCTGGTGCCGATGCCCTGGGGCTCATCCCGTATTCCATGACCGGCTACAACCGTTGGCTCGACAGCAATGGCTATCCCGCCGTCAAGCCGCCGTGGGGAACCCTCAACGCCATCGACCTCAATACCGGCTCCATCCGGTGGAAGGTGCCGCTGGGTGAGTTCAAGGAATTGACCGCGCAAGGAGTGCCGCCCACCGGCACCGAAAACTACGGCGGCCCTTTGGTGACGGCCGGCGGACTGGTGTTCATCGCGGCCAGCCGGGATGCGCACCTGCGGGCCTTTGACCGCAAGAGCGGCCGTGAACTCTGGAAGGCGCCCTTGCCGGCCGGCGGCTACGCCACACCAGCTACCTACTCGGTCGGTGGCCGGCAATATGTGGTGATCGCCTGTGGCGGCGGCAAGATGGGCACGCCCAGCGGCGATGCCTATGTGGCCTTCGCCTTGCCGATGCGTCGCTGAGCGATCGATCTCGGTGGCACGATGCCGCGGCTCAATCGTTGGGCGGTTACGGACTGGGCTCCCAACGATTGGCGTAAGGTTTCGCGCACCACGGCGTGGCGTAGCTTTCGGCTGCACGAGAAGATGTCCACGGCCGCATAGCCGTGTTCAGGCCAGGTGTGGATGGTCACATGGCTCTCGGCGATGACTACCACGCCGCTCACCCCCCAGGGACTGAACTCGTGGAAGACGGGTTTCACGATCGTCCCATTGGCGGCGGTGACGGCGGCTAGCATCCGCTCCCGAATGGTCCGCACCCGGCTCAATACCTCGACATCGCAACCGTGGAATTCCAGCAAGGTGTGCTGGCACAGGGCCTTCGGCGACGGACGGCTTTTCGGGTGGATCGGGGCAATCGGGTTCATGTCAGGCCGTGGTCTGAAGCTGTTGGAAGACCGCATCGGCGGCGCGGAGGCCCCGGATGTAGGCTTCTTCGAAAAGGGAGATGCCGGACATGTCGGAGTGGGCAAAGTGCACCACGCCGTCGCGGTGGTTCATGGCGCTGAGGCGGTGGCCCCACAGGAATCCCGGTGACGGCGCGATCATCCCGTGGCCCCAGACTTGGACATCCAAGCGTTCGATTCGGCGTCGGAGATCCGGGTGGGCCACCGAGAGGTCGGCGAGTGTGAGATCGCTCCAATGCGCCCAGTCGGCCTTCAGCGCCTCGCCTCGGGCCGTCGAAGGGTCCGCATGGTCCAACGGTCGGTAATAAGTCAGCACGGTCCCGTTCGGACGCGGGTGCAAGCTTTGGTGGCCGGCATGCACGTAGCCGAGCCCGGCCGATCCATCGATGACGTTGTCCCAGCACAGCGGCATGCCGTGTGAATCGGGCCGGGAATGCAGGGTTAAATTGGCCACCATCCAAGGCGGGTATTGGGCTGCAGAATCGGGCGGAAGGCCGCGGAGCCTCCGGTACACAAACCGCGGCGTGGCCACGATGAGTGCCCGGCATTCGATGCGCAGGGAGCGCCCGAGGGTTGCATCGAAGACGTCGATCTCGGCTCCGTCATCATCGTGTCGAATGCCGAAGACGGCGTGCCGGGTGCGGATTTGGGCGGGCGCGATTTGCTCTCGCAGGCGCGCTGCCAGCCAACCGTTGCCTTCAGGCCAGGTGAGCACCGAGTGGCTCGGCGCGTTGGCCGCGACCCCGGATCGCGCGGCAAAGTAATGAATTCCGGCCCAAGCGCTGACCTGGGCGATGCCGGTCCCGAAATCGTCACGGCAGCAATAGTTCACATACCGGCGGAGGGGCGCGGCGCGAAATCCTTCGCGTTCCATCCACTGGGCCATGGTGATGCGGTCCAACGCCAGCAGGCGGGGATCCTGGGAACTTCGGTCCACCGGGATGGCAAAGGCCGGAAGACCGTCGGAACCGAGGCTCCGCCGATAGGTCTCCATGCGGGCCAGGAAGGTGCTCACTTGATCCCGCTCGCCGGCGTCGAGACCCAGTTGGGGAATCAGTCCCTCTTGCCAGCGTCCGTGGACGAACAGTCGTTCGGCGGGATCGTGGCAGAGGTATTCCTCTCGGTAGACAGGGCGTCCGAGAGCATCGTGACCGGTGGTTACCCCGAGTTCCTGCAGGAGTTGCAGAACTTCCGTCGCCTGCGGTCCGGGCAAGGGTAGGTAGTGGGCTCCCCACGGATGGGCCGAAACGGCGTTGATGCCACTGCGGGAATTGCCCCCGGTATCGCTTTCCAGTTCCAGCAGCACCACGTCGCGGATGGAGCGTTGAGCGAGCGACCGTGCGGCCGACAAACCGGCGATCCCGCCACCCAGGATGACCACTTTGTGCCGTTCGGAAGCATCCGGCGGCGGCAGATCCCGATCTCGCAATCGGTGTCCCAGGATCCGATCCGGACCCACGATCCCGCCCCCGAATGACGGAGCTCCAGTACATCCGCCCCAAGCAAGGGCGGACCCCGTGGCCGTCGCAGCGACTGTCGCAGCCACTTTCGCACCAGCCGCCGCGGTGGCGAGGAACTGCCGCCGTGTCGAGCGATGGGTGTGTCCGGATGGGCCGTCGTTGTGGGGCGATGCCGGGATCATGCTCGAGTCAATGGACATAGTGGGCCCACTCCTCCTCGAAGTAGCGCACGAGCATTTGGTTGTTCAGCCGATGCACCTCGACGGGGACTGCCGTCATGTCGGGCGGAAAATCAAACAAGTTCCGGGTGGAGTTCTCGTTCAGGTAGCGCAGTCCGGCCGGCAGTCGTAGCGGGGCGTCGAAGGCGTGATCGGAAGCCAGAATGAAGCCCCATTCGCCGAAGCTGGGCACGTAGAGGTGGTAGGGGGCCGTGTGCGAAAAACCGGAGGCGTGGAGGGTTTCGTTCACGCACCAAAAGGTTCGGCGCGCGACATACGGTGAGGTGCATTGGACGACCAGAGCTCCGCCGGGTTCCAACGTGGAACGGACGCGATGGAAGAAGGTGGTGGTGTAGAGTTTCCCCAGGCTGAAATTGGAGGGATCCGGGAAATCGGCGACCACGAAGTCGAAGCGCTGACGGTTGGTGGCGAACCAAGTGAAGGCGTCGGCGTTCACCACAGAAACCTTCGGCGCGTTCAGCGCATTCCCATTGAGGCGGGTCAGGAGGGGTTGTGTCTGGAAGAGGCGGGTCACGTCCCCATCGAGGTCCACCAGCGTGACGGTTTGCACGTTGGGATACCGGAGGATTTCGCGGACCGCCAATCCATCGCCGCCCCCGAGCACGAGCACCGAACGGGCCTCGGTCAGTTGGGCCAATCCCGGATGCACCAGTGCCTCGTGATAGCGGTATTCGTCGCGCGCGCTGAACTGCAAGTTGCCGTTGAGGTGCAGTCGAAGGTCCGCGCCGTTGCGTGTGAGCACGATGCGTTGGTAGGGCGACGACTTGGCGTAAATGACCGTATCGGTGTAGGCCGAGCGTTCCGACCACGCCATGAGGCGTTCCGAGGCGATGAATCCCACCAACAGCGCCCCCAGCAGCAGGAATCCGCTCACCGCAAGGAGGCGGCGCTGCGGTCCGCGCGGGATGAGCAGCCAGGCGCTCATGAGCCCCACGACCACATTGAGCATGCCGAAGAGAAAGCTGGAGCGGACCAACCCCAGATGCGGCACTAGGACCAATGGGAAGAGCAGGGAGGCCAGTAGCGCTCCGATGTAGTCGAAGGTGAAAACCCGGGCGACGAGGTCCTTGAATTCGATGCGGTCTTTGAGCAGGCGCAACAGCAGGGGGATTTCCAGTCCGACGAGCATGCCCACGAGGAAGATGAGCCCGTACAGCGGTACCCGGAAGGACGAGACGATCGGGAAGAGCAGGAATAGCAGGGCGGCCGAGCAGCCACCGACGAGTCCGATGAGCAGTTGGACCTGAACAAAGATCCACCCTTCGCGACGGTGGATGAATTTGGAGAGCCATGAACCCGCTCCCATGGCCGACAGGTAGACCCCGATCACCGTGGAGAACTGCGTGATGGAATCGCCCAAGAGGTAGCTGGCGATGGTGCCGGCGATCAACTCATAGACCAACCCGCAGGTGGCAATGACAAACACACTCCCCAGGAGCAGGAGGCGAGAGGTGCGATCGTTCATGCGGAGCCAGAGGGCGGACCGACTATCCGTGGAGGCAGGCGGCGATGATGAGGCTCATGCCGAGTGCCAGGCACCCAAAGAAGATGGCCACGGCTGTATTTTTCCGTTCCACCAATTCCTTCCAGAGTTCTCCGGGAGTCAGCTTGTCGACGATGAAGAAACACACTAGGAAGGTGACCAGGCCGATGACCGAAAACACGATGCTGTTGACCAGCGCGGGTAAGAACGTGGCGATGGGGGGCAGAGAATCGAAGGGACTCATGGGTTATTTGTGTTGGGTGGCTGGGGAGTGGGGCAGGAGGCGCGAGGGGGAAAATGTTCTCATGAGGCTGTAGCCATTGCGTCCAGCAGCCGCCAGATAAAGGCAAAGGGCGGTTCCGAAGGCCAGATAAACGGGGGTTTTGATGCGCATGGTGTGAAGGATTTGGACGGGGTTAGTCGTCGTCGGAATCGCTGTCCCAACCGGTCGTAATGGGTGTGTAAGGCGAGTGATCGCTGAGGGACCAGCGCTCCCGCTCAAAGGCATGTTCGCGTATCCAGCGGAAGAGCGGGTAGGCCAACAGCAGAACCAGACCGAGCAGGACATTGCTCCAAACCATCACATCGCGGGTGATCTCGAGGCGGAATTCGGCCTGGCCGAGTTCAGGGGAGCCGTCGATGTCCATGACCAATTGGTACTCGCCCGGTTCGACGGCCGGGATGAGTTCGTTGGTTTGCCGGGAGCCCTCGGACCAAGCCTCCCCTTCGTCGACGCCGCTCCAGTACTCCGCGCCCAGGCTCAGCTCGCGGACGGCCTTGGTCTGGGTGTTCACCAAGTCCACGTCCAGCTCGACCCAGGATTGGTCCACGGGAGTGAAGAAATCGAATTGCAGCGCTTGAGGATGACTGCCCGCGATCCGGAACGGGACCGAGACCCGCGTCTTGTTGGTGCCGGACAAATCGAAGGTGAACACCTCCCGGAAGGCCGATTCATTGGCCTTAGTGCCGGCACTGATGAGCGAGATCAACATCCAGACACCGGCGAACACCGGCAGCAGCCAGCGCAGGGTCCGCCCCTTTTCGGCATGCGGGTTGGGTTGATTGAGGTAAGTGCTGGTGCGTTCCTTCGGCGTTCCGGTCAGGCCGAAGGCGCTGAAGACCACTGACGGTTCCAGATAGTGGCCCTGGGACCAGGTCTCTTCTGTCAGTTCTGGATACTTCTCTGAGGAAAGGATGTTTGGCGGAGCGACGTAGTCGGAGAGAAAGGTGCGTTCGCCCAGACGCACCGCCCAGTAGAACTCTCCCCAAACCTCGGTCACCGTTGCTGATCCGGATGCGAAAAGGCGGTATCCTAGGCCATCGTGCACGGGCAATGAGTCCACGATGCGAGGTTCGTCCTGAAGCAGGGTGACCCAGCTCCAGTGCCCGTCATAGGTAACCAGCCAGCGAAATCCTGCGAACGGGTTGAACAGCAGGTACTCCTGCCACGAATAGCCTTCGGCATCCTTGCGGCGGACGAAACCGATGCAGGCGTAGTCCACGCCATCGAAACGCCCGCGTTGGCCGATGGGGATGATGAGTGTCGGTTGGTTTGCAATGGAGCGCTCTACGCATTTCAGCAGGGGATGCGAGGTGTCCAACAGCGAGCCGCAATGACCGCACACGGCCAGCATGCTTTGGCCGGCCGCTTGCAATTCCAGTGCCGCACCGCAGGTGGGGCAATTCAGGGCATCGCTACCGGCAGCTTCTTTTTCCAGACGGTCAGTGGTCCAACCCGGGAGCGGGCGCAGTTCGGTGAATTCGAGTTCCGCGAAGGTCAGGCTGTGTCCGATGAAGACCCGGACCCCATCCGCAGAGAACTCCACGTTGGCGAATTGCCGATCGGGTGCCCCCAGATCAATGCTCGTGGCGCCTCGCCCTGGCACGGCCACGAAGGGCAGGGATCCCTCACTCCCGATCACCTGGGTGCCTTTCACGTCCCGGACTCGGTATTCCACCTCCCCGATGCGGATCGTGGCGCCTAGGGTAAAGGCGCTGATTTCAGGAAGATCCGAGGGCGGTTGGATTTCGAAGCTGGCCGCATAGAAACCCTGCGCTTCGGCGATCCATCCCCATCGTTTCTCGCCAAATTCGATGAGCCATTCATTCCAGGAACCTTGGTCGTAACCAACTCGTATACGACCGGTCACATTGAATCGATGACATGTGTAAACACCAGAGGTTCCAATCCGTATCGGACTCAAGTCCGGGGGAAGTTGGGCCTGCTGGCCCAGATTCTCGAGCACCGCATCCGCATCCCTGCGGATCACATTCGAGCGACAGAATCCGCACACCGCGAACACCGCAATGGCCGATGTGAACGGCACGGCGGCACCGCAGTTGGGGCAGTCGTAGGCTCGGGTGTACATCGTTGCGCTGGCGCGTCGGTTGTATGGACCGGATCAAGGTACGGATTTCGCCGATTTCCGACCAAACGGAAAATGGACCGATTGTTTCCTCTGGCCAAGGTCTTGCCGGCGGGAAGATGGGGCGGTCTTTCCTCGACCCATCACCAGGGCTTTATCGCGGTCCGATGAGCAAAATCTCTTCAGGATCGGAGCCCTCTCCGTCGTCCACCGCCGCAGACCGTTTCGGTTGGCGGGCTCGATGGGAGTCGTGGGGTCGTGCCCTGTGCTTGGATCGCGCGGTCAGCGCGGAGTCCCTGGCTTTTTTCCGCATCGCCGTCGGGTTGGTGATGCTGCTGGAAGCGGTGTCCTTGTTCCTGCCCTCTGAATCGTCCGGGGGCAAATCCCACCTCGAAGTTTA
>Ga0247843_1003812_pt1 | contig 23759 bp, 22 predicted proteins | sample LaCruzMarch2017__FD_192420 | JGI IMG/M metagenome (GOLD analysis project Ga0247843, IMG submission 192420) | Freshwater microbial communities from meromictic Lake La Cruz, Castile-La Mancha, Spain - LaCruzMarch2017_8m | ecosystem: Environmental > Aquatic > Freshwater > Lake | place: Spain...
ATCACTTGAATGGGATCAGATCATGCGCCGAGCTGAGGCAATGTGGGATGTTTCGCGCGAGCCATTTATCGAATCAGAGTTGAAATCTATCGCCTCACTCCTGAAGCGTAAATCGCTGATGAGGGATCTTTTCGTTATCGCACCATGGAAATCAATCCGTGGGCTAGCAATTAAGAGTCCACACCTTCGCAAAATCCTTGATCGTTATGCCACATATAGCGGATCTGATCCCCGAGTAGCACCGGCTGTCTTGTCATCAATTGCCTTTGTTGAAGAAGCATTTGGTGCATGGCACATCACTGGTGGAATTGGAAAGTTAGGTGATGCTCTCTATCAGCGATGTTTAGATCGAGGAGTCCTCTTTGAGTTTAATGCGCGAGTTTGCGAAATCACTCACGATAAAGGAGTTGTGACAGGAGTGGTGATGACAGATGGCCGCAACATCGCTGCTGCAACTGTTGTCGCAAATGCAGATGCAGGGATGATTTATTCAAGCCTGATCAAAAACCCCCCAGCATCTGTCCGTAAGGCTTCTCGCGCAATAGCAAAGATGGAACCCTCACTTGCTGGTTTCTCTTTGTTGATAGGACTTAGACCTTCATCTGAGCCAAAGCTTGAGCACCACACAGTTTTGTTTCCAGAAAATTACGATCAGGAGTTTGAAACAATCTTTAGCAAGAAGGTTCCAGTAGAAGTTCCAACGATCTACATCTGTGCCCCTCATGATGAAACGATGGTTGAGAGAGAAGGCCATGAAGCATGGTTTGTTCTCGTTAATGCACCGCGTCACGGAGCCGAAGGCTTTGATTGGAGTGACCGTGAGTTTGCAGACCAGTATGCCCAAAAGATTATTGATCGCATCGAATCTCACGGAATACAGATTCGTAGCCGCCTTGAACTTTTAGAGATTCGTACCCCTGCAGATTTAGAGGCTAGCGTCCTAGCTCCTGGTGGTTCGATCTACGGTACTTCTAGCAATGGCTCGCAGAGTGCATTTAATCGTGCCAAAAACCGCAGTCCGCTTAAAGGTTTGTATTGCGTAGGAGGAAGTGCTCATCCCGGCGGAGGTCTGCCACTTGTTGGGCTAAGTGCGGAGATTGTTGCGCAAGCAATAATTACGCAAGATGGCGACGGGCAGCTTTCATCACTTGATAGACACTAAAAGTTGCCATCGCTGTAAAGATATAGATTGCAAATGGAGCAAAAGAAAAGCTCAGTAGCTCCAAGACCATAAAGATTGCAATCGCACTGGCACGCACCGGCCTTTCTGCAATTGTGACAACACCAATTTCGTGAAAGCCAAGAGATGCCATTCGAGCTCGGGCGTATTCCTGAGTAAGAGCCAGGGCGAATAGCGCTAAACAAATCTCTGGCGCAATCCCCCATTGATACAGGGCAAAGAACCAGAGCGCTTCTGTAATGCGGTCGGCGATGGCATCTAGGGTTGCACCAAATCGGCTTACCTTGCCCGAAACAATCGCAACGCTTCCATCAACGCCATCACAAATCAGTGAAAGCACAAGGAAGAGCAGTCCGATTGCCGAGTAAGGATAGAAGAGCAGCGCGACACCGCTAAGCACACCCAAGAGTGTCAGCACATTAGGAGTTAGTCGAAGCGCACTTAGCGCTCGGGCGATGACATAGGAAATACTCAACCAGCCCTTAACGATTCCTTTAATTTCTGCACCGAGATGGAGCTTGCTCCATTGCGTAAAGAACTCTATACGTTGCATCACTTAGCGCCGATCTTGCAAAGATTCAAAGATCTCACTTGTCGCAGTTGAGCTATTCATTGTGTAGAAGTGAATTCCTGGTACTCCAGCATCAATTAAGTCGTTGCAGAGATTAAGTGCGATCTCAACACCAAGTTTGCGCACATCTTCAGGATTATCTTCGACGGCGGCAAAACTTGACGCGATCGAATCTGGGATTGGCGTGCCGCCCAGCTCTGCCATCTTGGTCAATAACTTCACATTTGTAACAGGAAGTACACCTGCAATAATTGGCATTGTTGATCCACGTTTTGCTAGCGCATCAACTAGTCGCTTCCACTTATCTACTTCGAAGAAAAATTGCGTTGTTGCAAATGATGCACCCAGAGATTCTTTGCGCAAGAGCACATCAATGTCTTTGCCAAAATCTCCTTCAGAGTTGGGGTGACCATCAGGAAATGCTGCAACACCAATCGTAAAGTCACCGTGTTCGCGCGCTAAAGTGATCAGTTCATCAGCATGAGTCAATCCGCCAGCAACTGGTGTCCAAGGTGCTCGTGGTCCGCCAACAGGATCTCCTCGTAGCGCCAAAATACTTTTAATTCCAGACTCTGTGTATCTGCTAAGAATGTCGATGAGTTCGTCCCGTGTTGATCCAACACAAGTTAGGTGAGCAACAGTTGGAATGCTGGTTCGCGCGGTGATCTCTGATGTAATCCGGATCGTGCGATCTCGAGTACCGCCACCTGCGCCGTATGTAACCGCGACAAAATCTGGATGCAGTGTGGCCAGGCTAGATAAGGCTTGCCAGAGGCGCTCTTCCCCCGCCACATCTTTGGGAGGAAAGAACTCAAATGAGTACATCCGCTTTTCAAGTCGCATCTCCACGCGGTCAGGGTACCGTTGCCCTCGTGAATAGCCAGGTAATGGACGAACTCGTATCGGTTCGCGAACAAGTACAGGCAGCTCTGGCTACATATCTAACGCAAGCTCGCTCTCATCTCACAACTATTGGTTCTCAGTTAGCCCCAGTCTGCGATGGTCTCGAAGAATTCATACTCGACGGCGGAAAACGCCTCCGTCCACTCTTCGCCTATGCCGGCCACAAAGCTGCAGGGAAAACTGTCGGACCCTCAGAGATCAACGCATTTGCGAGTTTGGAATTCTTACAAGCCTGCGCACTAATTCATGATGATTTGATGGACGCCTCCGATACTCGCCGCGGAAAGCCTGCGATGCATCGTCGATTTGAAAACTTGCACCAGGAGCAAGCACTTGCCGGTCTATCTGAACAATTCGGTGCAGCTGCTGCAATATTGCTTGGAGACCTCGCCCTCGTTCAATCAGATCATATGCTTCACGCATCTGGAATTTCATCAGACCAATTACTTGATGCACTTAGCGTTCATGACGAAATGCGCATTGAGTTGATGGCTGGTCAATATCTCGATGTTCGCGAAGCTGGTGAGAAAAGTTTTAACGTTGAGCGATCACTACGTATCGCGCGATTTAAGTCCGGTAAATACAGCATTGAGCGTCCATTACACCTTGGAGCAACAATTGCTTTGAGAGATCCAGTCATCCGCACTCCGTTGACGTGGAGATTATCTGAGTACGGTCTTCCGCTTGGAGAAGCATTCCAACTTCGAGATGACCTGTTGGGTATTTTCGGAGATCCTGCCGTTACTGGCAAACCCGCAGGAGATGATTTGCGCGAAGGAAAGCGCACTGTGTTGATGGCGATGGCCATGGAACGCACGACTGATGCGGGACGTAGCGAGCTCAATAAGTATCTGGGTGGCGCTGAACTCACATCAGAGATCATTGAAGAGCTTCGTGGAATCATCACAGAAAGCGGCGCAGTTGAAAGTATTGAAGGTTTGATTGAAAAACTCACCTTCGATGCGCTCGCGGCTTCTCGATCAGATGAAATTGCAGAAGATTCACAAGAACTATTGGCCGCGCTTGCAGCAAGTGCAACTGCGCGGAAGAGCTAGGAGTAAGAAATGGTCGCACGTATCAAGGGTCCAACAGATCACGTTGTAGTTGTTGGCGCAGGTTTGGCTGGACTCAGTGCAGCGCTACGTCTGGCTGGAGCCGGACGTAAAGTCACCGTCCTTGAGCGAGCAAGTGTTCCTGGAGGCCGCAACGGTCTGCTCAATAAAGATGGATATGCCTTTGATACCGGCCCTTCAGTTTTAACAATGCCTTCTTTGATTCAAGATGCATTCTCATGCGTGGGCGAAGATATGAAAGATTGGTTGGAGCTCACACCTGTAAAGCCTCTCTATCGCGCTTTCTATCACGATGGAAGCATCATCAACGTTCACGCCAACACAGCAGAGATGGAAGAAGAGATTCGTCAGACAGTCAGCGCTGAAGAGGCACTTGGCTATCGACGCTATGTGGACTTTGTGACCAAGCTCTATAAGTATGAAATGAATGACTTCATCGATCGCAATATCGATTCACCATTTAATCTTTTAACACCAAACCTCGCACGACTTGTCGCACTCGGCGGATTTAGACGCCTTGCACCTAAGGTCAACCAATTCCTTAAAGATCCTCGCCTGCAGAAGGTGTATTCATTCCAGGCAATGTATGCCGGTGTCAGTCCGCAGCAAGCGCTAGCAATCTATGCAGTTATTGCCTACATGGACTCAGTTAATGGTGTCTTCTTCCCTAAGGGTGGAATGCATGCAGTTCCTCGCGCACTTGCAGCTGCTGCCGAAAAACATGGCGTTGTCTTTAAATATGACACTGAAGTTACCGGCGTTGAAGTTGTAAATAAGCGCGCCCGCGCAGTGACAACCGCATCCGGTGAGCGTTACGAATGTGATGCCATTGTCATGAATCCAGATCTACCTGTTGTCTGGCGTGATCTTCTCGGCAAAACTCCACTGAATATCAAGCGTCTGAAGTACTCACCATCGTGTGCGACTCTTCTTGTGGGATCTTCAAAGAAATACGATCATGCGGCCCATCACAATATTCACTTTGGTGAGTCTTGGGATGGCGTCTTTGACGAATTGATCAATAAGAAAATGCTCATGACCGATCCATCAGTTCTTGTCACAATCCCAAGTAAAGATGATCCAGCTCTCGCTCCGGCAGGAAAAGAGTCGTATTACATTCTCTATCCAACTCCTAACCTGGATGCAGATATTGATTGGAAGAAGCAGGCAGGTCCATATCGCGATCAAATGATTAAGACTCTTGAAGATCGTGGTTACACAGACTTTGAAGCTGGTATTGAAACTGAAGTGATGACTACTCCTCTTGATTGGGAGGAACAAGGAATGATGCGCGGTGCACCATTTGCTAGCGCGCATACCTTCTTCCAGACAGGTCCATTTAGACCTCGCAATATCGCAGCAGGTTTTGAAAACATTGTCTTCGCGGGATCAGGTACACAACCTGGTGTTGGCGTACCGATGGTACTTATCTCAGGGCGCCTTGCTGCAGAACGAATTGTTGGACCCGTTAAGTAATGAGCGAGTTGGATGCAGCCGGGATCACTGATCCTGCACTGCGCGCTTCATATGCCGAATGTAAGCGCTTAAATTCTCTGCATGGAAAAACCTATTACTTAGCGACGCTCCTTCTTCCGCCTGCCAAACGTCCATTTGTTCACGCCCTCTATGGTTTTGCAAGATATGCCGATGAAATTGTTGACGACCTTGCATCAACCCTTTCGCCACAAGAGAAAGCGGATGTCTTGCGCACATGGAGCTCGGGCGTTCTCTCTGATCTCTCGGCAGGTAAAAGTAATGACGCGGTGGGTGCCGCACTCGTTGATACCGTCACTCGATTTAAGATTCCGCATCAACACTTTGTTGATTTCTTGCACTCAATGGAGATGGATTTAACGGTCTCGACCTATGCAAACTATGAAGCGTTGAGCGAGTATGTCTATGGTTCGGCAGCCGTAATTGGCCTCGAGATGGTCCCTATCCTTGGCGCACTCTCAGATGATGCTTACGAAAGTGCGAAGAAACTTGGAATCGCTTTTCAACTAGCTAACTTCATCAGAGATGTTGGCGAAGACCTTGATCGCGGTCGTATTTACTTGCCGCTTGATGAACTAGAAGCTCATGGGGTTACAGAAGAAATGCTCTACAAGCGAGTTCTTACACCTGAAATCATTGCAGCGCTGAAGTTTCAAATCGCTCGGGTGAGACAGTTACAGGCGGAGGCAGCCCCAGGAATCGATCTCTTACATGCAACAAGCCGTCCTTGTATCCGCGCTGCAAGTGAACTTTATTGCGGGATTGTCGATGAGGTCGAAGCGATTGGATATGACATATTCAATAAACGAGCAAAGACATCGACGGCACGGAGAATTCGTGTTGCAGGAAAGGCTTATCTACAAGCCGTTTCTGCGCGCCGTGCGCTAAACTAATAACGCGGGAGCACATGCGTTACTTGTAACGCTGCTGAGAGGATCTCAACGCGAGATCGACCGCTAGACCCGTCCGGTAATGCGGATGCGGAAAGGATATAACTATGTCTATCCTCGAAATCATCGCAGCGTTTATTTCATTTATTGGTGTCGCTTTCGGTGTGACAGGAAAAAGAATCACTTGGCCTTGGTGGGCTGTTAGTAGCGCACTCTACGGAGTTCTTTTCATTCAATGGGATCTCTTTGCAAGTGCAGCTCTACAACTTGCCTTCATTGCTGCGGCGATCGCAGGTTGGTTCGGTTGGGGCAAGAAAGGTGCCATCCCTGGTCCTCTTAAGAATAGTTATCGGATCTACACAACAGTTGCAATCATTCTTGCGACATTGGCCTTAGCACCGCTACTCGATCGCTTAGGTGCTGCGTCAACCTATGCCGATGCGATTCTTCTCTTTGGATCAATTGCGGCTCAATTGCTTATGGTTTATGAGAAATATGAAACCTGGATTCTCTGGCTCATTGTTGATATTGGATACACCGCGCTCTACTTCAACCAGGAGCTCTACCTCACGTCGATGCTATATCTTGTCTTTACAGTCGTTGCGGCTGTGGGTTGGAGACGGTGGTATGCAACTTATCGACGCACTCTCTGAAATTACGCACGGAGTTGATCAACCCATCATCGCTATTGACGGTCCGGCTGGTGCTGGTAAGACAACTCTTGCATCGACAATTTCTTTAGCGCTTTCACCACGTATGAGTACAACGGTCATTCATATGGATGAGCTCTATCCAGGATGGGAGGGCGCACTTGGTGATGAATTAACTAAGACGCTTATCTGGTTGACTTCATGCCACAAGGCGAGGAAACCTCTGCTCTACTCAGCATTTAACTGGGCCACCAATGAATTCCATAAGCCAAAGTCTCACCCGTCAACTCACTTACTTATTCTTGAGGGTGTTGCCAGTGCCCAACTTCCCGTCGAGGAAAGTTTAGCTACCTCAATCTGGCTCGATTTGGATCCACTCGTTGGATATCAAAGAGTCATCGAACGAGATGGTGAGAAGATTTCCCGAGAGATGACGCAATGGCTTGTCATGCAAGAGCAACACTTCGCGGCAGATGGGACGAAAGAACGCTGCGAATTCCTTCTTTCAACCTAAAATTCAACCATGTCCGACCTCACTGGAAACCTGATCGATGGTCGCTACCAGCTTTTACGCCAGATGGATGCCGGAGGAATGGCGACTATCTATGAGGCTTTAGATACCCGCCTTGACCGACGAGTGGCAGTCAAAATCATGCACGCGCATCTTGCGCAGGATGAACAATTTGTTGAACGTTTCATCCGTGAAGCGAAAGCGGCGGCGGCGTTAAGTCATCCAAATATTGTTGCCGTCCAAGACCAAGGATGGAACCAAAGTGGAATTCCCGCAGTCTTCATTGTGATGGAACTCGTCGACGGGCACACCTTGCGTGAGTACCTGAATGAACGTGGCAAGATTGCAGCTGTCGATGGAATTAAATTTTTGCTCCCCGTTCTTAGCGCACTTGGCGCGGCACACCGCTTAGGAATCGTTCATCGAGATGTAAAACCAGAAAACATCCTCGTATCTAAAGAAGGTCGAATAAAAATCACAGATTTCGGTCTTGCCAAAGGCGCGATGATCGGCAGTACGATGACAGCGGAATCAAGTGTCATCTTAGGTAGCGTCTCTTACCTATCCCCTGAACAAGTTTCCCGCGGAATTGCTGATTCACGGAGCGATGTTTATTCGGCTGCGATTACCGCATTCGAAATCTTTACAGGAACTAAACCTTTCGAAGGTGATGAGCCCATCCAGATTGCATTTATGCATGTGAATTCACGAGTACCTCGAATTAGCTCACTCATTCCAGATTTTCCTAAGGCGCTGGACGATCTAATTTTTGCTGCGACAAGTGTTGATCCAGATGAACGTCCCCGCGATTGCCAGATATTCCACAGCCAACTGCTTGCAATTTCCCAAGCGCTCAATCCATCAGCTCCTCAAATGAGCCTTGAACTTGATATTCCAATTGCACCAATGAGAGAGAAAACAAAGAAGAAATCGCGTGGGAAATTATCTCAGTTGACGGAGAAAATTTCGCTCACGCTGCCTACCCCGGTGGCTAAAGAGAGCACTGCACAAGTGCGAGAGCGTAGGAAAGTCAGCAAAAGAGTCCGTCGCAATCGTTGGATAGCTGCAGGACTTGCAGTTCTTTTAGGAATTACAACGTGGTGGGTGCTTATCGGCCCTGGGGCATCAGTGAAATTTCCTTCAGTTGTGGGGGCAACGACAGAGCAAGCTAATTCGACACTCACGACACTTGGCTTGAAAACAGTGATTATTGAAGAACGTTTCGATGAAGATATTGCCAAGGGTCGTGTGATTTCTACCGATCCATTTGCTGGCGATTCGATTGCCATTGGTGGAACAGTAAATCTGGTTGTTTCAAAGGGTGCAGAGCGATACACGATTCCTGCCCTCATTAGCCTTACTCCTGAAGCGGCCGTCAACCTCTTAGCGAAAACTCCACTTAAGGTTGGCGAGATCACTGAAGTTTTCAACGCAAAAATTCCAAAGGGATTTGTTATCTCATCAAATCCTGCACCAGGAACACGCGTCAAGCGCGAAACCATTGTTGATATGGTCGTCAGTAAAGGTTTGGAAACCTTTGATCTCGCTTCCTATGTTGGGACAAATGGTGAACAAGCGCTGAATGAGTTAACCGCCGCTGGATTTAATGTGACAACGACTTATGCCTTCGATGAAAAGGCGATGCCTGGTGAAGTGATTTCACAACAACCCGCTGCAGGTGCCGCACTTCCCAAAGGGGCCGCAGTAGAAATTTTTGTCTCAAAGGGTTCTGCCTTTGTATATATTCCAAATGTGATGCGTTACACCCAGGACCGCGCAACGGCTCTTCTTGAGGATTTGGGACTAAAAGTAGTTATTAAAAAGGTTACCAAGAGTGCCAAATTGGTGATCGGCATCGACCCTAAGGTCAACGCGAAGGTCAAGCGTGGAAGTACGGTGACTCTCACAGTAGGGTAGGCGAATGCCAAAAGCCGCACTGCCTCGTATTGGAGCCCACACACCTACAAGCGGTGGAATGGCTAAGCGTTCTATTGAATACGCCCGAATTACCGAAGCTGAAGCAATCCAAGTCTTTACCTCTAATCCTCGCGGGTGGGCAATGCCCGAAACTAATCATGAAGCCGATGCACTTTTTCGTGAACGCGCTGATGAGTTAGATCTTGAGGTCTATGTGCACGCGCCCTTTCTCATTAATTTAGGCTCACCAACTGAAGGCACATATAAGAATTCTTTAGCGTCAACTGAATACTCTCTTAAGCGAGGCCAAGAGATCGGTGCACTTGGCGTTGTCGTGCACACAGGTTCTGCAGTCAATGAAGATTTCATCGATAGTGCGTGGAAACAAATTCACGAGGGCATGATGCCTATTCTTAATGCACTCACTGAAGATGCGCCTTTTCTACTACTGGAACCAACTGCTGGACAGGGTCAATCGCTGGTAAAACGACTGGAAGATTTAGAGCATTACCTCAAAGCGCTCGAATACCATCCTAAAGTTGGTATCTGTCTTGATACCTGCCACGTCTTCGCCGCAGGTCATGACATTGCCAAAAAAGGTGGGATGAAAGAGACTCTCGATCTCCTTGTAGAAGTTGCTAGCGCAGAACGTATTCAGCTCATCCATGCCAATGATTCGATGGATGTCTGTGGCGCACTCAAAGACCGCCATCAAAACATTGGTGAGGGATTTATTGGGACCGATCCTTTTAAAGAGTTGTTGGCACATCCTGCAGTAAAAAATGCGCCCCTCATTCTTGAAACTCCAGGTATGGAACCTGAGCACGGAAAAGAGATTGCACTCCTAAAGAAATTGCGAAAGGGCTAAGGCTTCCTCATGATGAATACCCAACCTGGGCGAATACGTTTTGCACCTGTTGCCCTCATCTTGTTAGCCGCATCTTGGGGGCTGGCCTTCGTAGTTATGAAGGATTCCATCGAACGCCAGAGTGTGAATAGCTTTCTCTTTACTCGGTTTGCATTCGCACTTATCTTTCTCATCGCTTTCAGACCTACAGTCTTTCGACTGATAACAAAGGACCTATTTTTTAAGGCATTTGCAGCCGGTTTACTTCTGGGCGGGGGCTTTATCTTTCAGACGGAAGGTCTGGCACGCACAGGTGCAGCAATAACGGGCTTTGTCACTGGTCTGTATGTTGTTGTAACACCGCTAATTTCTGCTCTTATTTTGAGAAATAAGATCTCCTTGTTCACATGGGGATGCGTGGCACTAGCCACCGTTGGTTTAGCGCTACTTTCACTTCGTGGGTGGTCAATGGGCTTTGGAGAATTTCTAGTCCTGCTCTGTGCAATCGCATTTGGCGCACACATAGTCGCTCTCGGTCAATGGAGTGCTGGACGAGATGTCTATGCCATGACGACTGTGCAACTCTTTGCCGTCACTGTTCTCACCGGTGGGTTTGCATTCGCTGAGGGATACCAAGCACCTCCTGACAATGGCGTCTGGGCTGTAGTTTTTTTCACTGCAATTGTCTGCACCGCATTTGGTTTCATTGTTCAAACCTGGGCACAAGCACATATCGAACCAACGAAAGTGGCAGTTATCTTGACCTTAGAAGTTGTCTTTGCTGCTCTCTTTGCCATCACAATTGGCCGCGAAACAATGACAATTCAAGTCGCTCTCGGTGGAATCATCTTGTTGATTGCGATGTATCTCATCGTCGTAAAAGAACCTTCCAATGATTGATTTACGATCAGATACTGTCACTGCTCCGTCGCAGGCTATGCGCGAAGTAATTGCCAGTGCTCCAGTCGGAGATGATGTCTACGGTGATGACCCGACAGTAAATGAACTCGAAGAGCGAGTTGCCGCTCTCTTTGGTAAAGAAGCCGGTCTATTTACTCCTACTGGTTCGCTAGCAAATCAGTTGATGATGCGCATTCTTGTACAACCCGGGCAAGAAATCTTGGCTGAGACTAATTCACATGTAGTCCGTGCCGAACTTGGCGCAGCGGCAACGTTCTCGGGAATTACAACTCGTACATGGCTGGCACCTTCTGGACTTCTTCAAGCATCTGATCCCCTTGCAATCGCTGCTCCAAACGCTGGTCCATATTTAGTTTCAACGGCGGCTATTGCTATTGAAAACACCCATAACTTTGGTGGTGGCACAGTTCAGCCACTCGACCAGATGAAATCTTTATACGAACAATCTCATGCGATGGGTATTGCAATCCATCTTGATGGCGCACGCATTTGGAATGCTCACGTAGCAAGTGGTGTTGGACTGGCTGAATATGGCAAGTACGCCGACACGATTAGCGTCTGTTTTTCTAAAGGTCTCGGCGCACCCATCGGTTCAATGGCACTCTCGACGAGTGAACGTATTGCCTCTGCTCGAGTATGGCGCAAGAGGTACGGTGGCGGAATGCGCCAGGTAGGAATTTTTGCTGCAGCTGCTGACTATGCGATCACGCATCACATGAGCGATCTCAGCCACGATCATCGCCGCGCGAAAGCTCTCGCGACTGCAATAGCTCAGGTTGATTCTTCACTGATTGATCCAACATCAGTTGCTACAAATATTGTCGGACTTAATCTTAAAGCGCTAGGAATGACTGCTGCAGATCTTGCACAAAGAACAAAAGACTCTGGCTTACTTATTGGAGCCCTTGGTCCGCACTTTGCACGTCTTGTTACTCATCGTGACTTTGACGATGCGCAATGCGATCATGCAATTGAAATCTTAAGAAAGACCCTCGTGGCTTAAGAGCCACTCTTTCTTTTCAACCCCGTAGGCGTAATTACCTAGCGCTCCCCCAGTTTTAACAATTCGATGGCACGGAACTACCAGTACGATTGCGTTCTTAGCGCATGCGCTACCTGCAGCACGGACGGCCTTCGGGCTTCCTGAATTCTTAGCCAGCTCTGCGTATGAGAGAACTTTTCCTGGGCGAATGCGTCGCATCGCCTTCCATGCTCCTTGTGAGAATGATCCACCAGGTTGACTGACCTTAATGCCATTAATTGCGACGAGATCTCCATCAAAGTAGTCGTCAATCAAATCCGAGATCACTGGAATCTTCTTCACTTCTTTAAACTCGGATCCACTATAAATTGAATCTAATCCTTCTTTAAGTGCTCGGATCGAACTCAAGTTCGCACCAAGGAGGAGATCACCATCTGCGATCAAGTTAAGAGTTCCTACTGGCGTTGACTTTGATGCAATCAGTAGGGCCATGAGTGCTAAACCTTAGCGATCTCGCAACATCTCAGCGACAAGAAATGCCAGCTCGAGAGATTGTGAGTGGTTAAGTCGTGGGTCGCACGCACTCTCGTAGCGTGAAGCAAGATCAGTCTCAGAAATCTGTTCTCCGCCACCTAGACACTCAGTGACATCATCTCCGGTGAGCTCAATGTGAATTCCGCCAGGATGAGTACCCAGTGACTTGTGTACTTCGAAGAATCCCTTTACTTCATCCATCACATCATCGAATCGACGAGTCTTATATCCGGTCGCTGATTCGAAGGTGTTTCCATGCATAGGATCACAGACCCACAGGACTTGAGCACCAGACTTGGTTACGCCATCAACTAGCGCAGGAAGTGCTTCGCGAATTTTGCCAGCACCCATGCGAGTAATAAATGTGAGTCGACCAGGCTCGCGATTTGGATCTAAACGATCAATCAAACGTAGCGCATCATCAACAGTTGATTTTGGTCCAAGTTTGACGCCAATTGGATTGCGAATCTTTGAAGCGAAATCTATATGCGCACCATCTAGCTGACGAGTGCGCTCTCCGATCCATACGAAATGCGCAGAGACATCGTAAGGATCTCCAGTACGAGAATCGATGCGTGTCAGTGACTTCTCATATTCAAGAATCAGCGCTTCATGACTTGAATAGAAATCTACACTCTTAAATGATTCAGGATCAACGCCTGCTGATTTCATGAAACTTAGAGCGCGATCAATCTCTTTCGCCATCTCTTCATAGCGCACACCAACGCTTGAGTCACGAATAAAGCCTTTGTTCCATTCGTGAACACGGCGAATATCTGCAAAGCCACCCTGAGTAAATGCACGAACTAAGTTCAGGGTTGCAGCAGATGTGTTGTAGACATCAACTAAGCGCTGCGGGTTTGGAGTGCGGGCTTCCAAAGTAAATTCAAGATCATTAACTGCATCTCCTCTATAGGCAGGAAGTGTTACATCGCCACGTGTTTCTAAATCATTTGAACGTGGCTTTGCGAACTGTCCAGCCATACGACCGACTTTTACAACTGGCAGGCTCGAGTAGTACTGCAACACTGCTGCCATCTGCAAGATCGTCTTAATGCGATTTCGAATTGAATCAGCAGTTGCAGCAGCAAAAGTCTCTGCGCAATCTCCACCTTGTAACCAGAATGCTTTTCCTGCAGCAGCATCTGCAATCTTTGCCTTGAGATCATCACATTCTCCGGCAAAGACCAGGGGTGGCAATGTTTTCAAACGAGTGACTGCAGCCTTAACAGGCTCACCATCTTTTCCGCCAGGCCACTGTGGTTGCTGAGCAGCCACAAGGCTTTCGTCAAAGAGTGAATCCAGTGAGGTCATCATGGTCCTAAGGATAGAAGGTGTGAGTCAACTCTTGTCTCGGAATTAACCGAAGAAGATTTCAGACTCTTTGTAGCGCTCGATTGGGACAGTCTTAAGCTTTTCGGTGGCAGTTGCCAACGGAACGCGAACGATATCTGTGCCATGGAGTGCGACCATCTTGCCCCAGTCACCCTCAGAGGCTGCAGTGATGGCTTGAAGACCAAAACGAGTAGCAAGAACGCGATCAAATGCTGACGGTGTACCACCGCGCTGAATGTGACCGAGAACAGATGTGCGAGCTTCTTTTCCTGTTTTTCTTTCAATCTCTTTAGCAAGCCATTCGCCGATTCCGGAAAGTTTCACGTGACCGAATGCATCAAGCTCTGAATCTTTTGTAATCATGTCACCATCTTGTGGGATCGCACCTTCTGCGATCACAATAATTGGAGCGTAAGAAGATTTGAAGCGAGATTCAACCCACTCGCAGACCTTGTCGACAGAGAACTTAACTTCTGGAATCAAAATACAAGATGCTCCGCCGGCTATTCCTGAGTGGAGAGCAATCCAACCTGCATGGCGACCCATTACCTCAACGATTAGTGCGCGGTGATGTGACTCTGCAGTAGTGTGAAGGCGATCGATTGCTTCGACTGCGATATTTACTGATGTATCAAAGCCAAATGTGTAATCAGTATTGTTGAGATCGTTATCGATTGTCTTTGGAACACCGATGACCTTAACGCCGAGTGCGTCTAACTTGGTTGCAACGCCGAGAGTATCTTCGCCACCAATTGCAATAAGGGCATCGATTCCCTGATCTGCAAGGTTCTGCTTGATGCGCTCTACGCCATTTTCAATCTTAAAAGGGTTGGTTCGTGAGGATCCAAGAATGGTTCCACCGCGAGGCAAGATGCCGCGGGTTGTCTCAAGGTTGAGCTCCATTGTGTAGTTCTCAAGCGGGCCTTTCCAGCCATCGCGAAAACCGACAAACTCATGTCCGTACTCCTTGACGCCTTTACGAACTACAGCACGAATAACAGCATTTAGTCCTGGGCAATCTCCGCCACCTGTAAGTACACCAATACGCATTTGTCTTATCTCCAAAAGTAGAAAGTGGGCTTAATTGATAAGCCAAAGAGTGGTCAACGTTGACAGGTACAGTCTAGCCTTGCCCCATGGCTAATCAACTCATCGCAGGCGTAGATTCCTCGACTCAGTCGGTAAAAATTGTGATTCGCGCGGCAGATACTGGCGAGTTAGTTCGTGAGGGACGAGCACCACATCCTGATGGAACCGAAGTTGATCCCATCCATTGGAAAAACGCTCTCGATACAGCAATTGCGCAAGCAGGTGGCCTCGAAGATGTTGCCGCCATCTCAGTAGGCGGACAGCAACATGGAATGGTTGCCTTAGATGAATCGGGCGAAGTTATTCGTCCCGCCCTCTTATGGAATGACACTCGTTCTGCTGCGCAAGCAGAATCTCTGAACTCTGAGATGGGTGGCAATCAGGCAATAGCAGATGCTGTTGGTTCTGTACTTGTAGCTTCTTTTACCGCTTCTAAGGTTCGCTGGATGGCAGAGAACGAAAAGCGGAGCGCAGATCGTGTTCACTCGATCGCTCTCCCCCACGATTGGCTCTCTTGGCAATTGCAAGGTGGCAAAGATTTTTCAAAACTTTTTACAGATAGAAGTGATGCTTCCGGAACTGGATACTTTGATCCAAAGAGCTCGACCTATCGCAGAGATATCTTGGCTAAAGCTCTTCTTTCAGATCGAGAAATTCAGCTTCCAACAATTGTTTCTCCATCAGCATTTGGTGGAACTACCTCTACCGGCATTCCAATTGCCGCTGGTGCAGGCGACAATGCAGGTGCAGCACTCGGCGTTCAAGCCGAACCAGGTGATGTCGTTATCTCGCTTGGTACAAGTGGAACAGCATTTGCGGTTTCAACAACATCCACACATGACTCAAGTGGCGCAGTTGCAGGTTTTGCCGATGCTTCAGGTCGCTTCCTACCCCTTGTCTGCACACTCAATGCCGCGCGAATCTTCGATGCTGCAACAACAATTCTTGGTAAGACGCATGATGAAGTTGGAGCCCTTGCACTCTCTTCGGTTCCTGGCGCACATGGTTTAACACTTCTCCCCTACTTTGAAGGAGAACGCACACCGAATCGCCCAAGTGCTACCGGTGTATTCTCTGGAATGAACATTACTAACTCAAATCCGGCAGATATCGCTCGTGCAATGATCGAGGGAATGTTGTCGGGTCTGGCGGATGCGGTGCAAGCACTTGCAGATCTCGGAGTTGATATTAAACGCGTACTCATCATTGGAGGAGCTGCAAAGAATCCTGCAGTGGGTCAGATTGCATCAGCGCTCTTTGGACGCCCCGTGTTAATTCCTCCAGCTGGTGAATATGTTGCCGATGGCGCAGCAAAGCAGGCGGCATGGGCACTTCTTGGTGGTGCGACACCACCTGTGTGGGATTTAGGAAAAGCAACTCATATTGAAGCTGCAGCAACTCCTGAAGTTCTAGAGAAGTACCGAACTCTTCGTGATGCAACAGTTAATTGGTAACACGAGTACCTTTACCAACGACAACTACGCCACCATCTGAAATAGTAAATCGAACTCGATCTCGTTCAAGATCCACACCAATTTGAGCACCTGGATCAACAACGACGCTCTTATCGAGAATTGCGTGACGGATAACAGCGCCAGCACCAATCTTGACTCCTGGCATAAGTACTGAACTATCAACAAATGCGCCTTTGCCCACTTGAACATCGTAGGAAGTGACGGTGCGATTGACGTGGCCACCAGAGATGATTGTTCCTGCACCAACAATTGAGTCTTGCGCAATACCTGATTCACTAAATTTGGCAGGCGGCAATGAAGGTGGGTTTGTCAGAAGCGGCCACTCACGATTGTAAAGATTAAATATCGGATGGATTGAAACGAGGTCCATATGGGCGTCGTAATACGCGTCAATTGAACCCACATCACGCCAGTAGCCACGATCACGATCGGTAGCGCCAGGAACTTCATTATGTGCAAAGTCATAGACCTTAGCTTCGCCATTTTTTGTGAGCATCGGAATAATGTTGGCGCCGATATCGTGGCGGCTCTCCACATCTTCTGAATCCAGAATCAACGCTTCTTCCATGACATCACGTTTAAAGATGTAGTTACCCATAGATACAAGAGATAGATCGGGATGACCAGGCATCGCAGGTGGATCAGTTGGCTTCTCGTGGAATGCTTTTATTGTGACGCCATCTTCTGCTAACTCGATGACACCGAATTCATGAGCTTCTGATCGAGGCATGCGAATAGCTGCAATCGTGACACCTGCTCCGGTACTCAGGTGCGCATCAAACATTTGGCTGGGATCCATGCGATACACGTGGTCTGCACCGAATACCAATACATGCCTTGGATTTTCATCCTGGATCAGATTGAAATTCTGCAAAATCGCATCAGCTGAACCCGTATACCAACGTGGTCCAAGACGCTGCTGGGCAGGCACAGGAGTGATGTAATCATTTAACAAGGTCGACATGCGCCAGGTTGTTGTGATGTGGCGGTCGAGTGAGTGAGATTTGTACTGAGTAAGTACGGCAATTCGACGCATCTCAGCGTTAACAAGATTGGAAAGAACGAAATCAACGAGGCGATAGGAACCACCAAATGGGACTGCAGGTTTTGCACGATCTGCTGTGAGAGGCATTAAACGCTTTCCTTCACCGCCTGCAAGGACGATTCCGAGTGGTGTTTCAAAGCGAGCCATAGGTTAACGATACCCTTAGCGATAGATTTAACCTATAAAAGTTTTTTCTCAGAGCAATCGCAAGAAGTGGAGTCAGATTGTGAGCCAGTTGCGCGTTGGGATTGTCACTAAAGAGTGGCCTCCTGCCGTTTATGGTGGTGCCGGGGTTCATGTCGTGCAATTGAGTGCAGCTCTTCGCACTGTTTCTGGAATAAAAGTTGACGTTCATTGCTTTGGCGGCCCTCGCAACGATGGAGCTTTTGGCTATGAAACCCCTCAAGAGTTCGCGTCTGCCAACCCTGCGCTTCAGGCTCTTACTACAGATATGTTGATCGCCCATCACTTGGGCGAAGTAGATGTTGTTCACTCACATACTTGGTATGCCAACATGGCTGGCCACACCGCTTCTCTTCTTTACGGCATGCCTCACATTATTAGCGCCCATTCACTTGAACCTTTACGTCCGTGGAAGGCCGAACAACTCGGTGGTGGTTATGCAATTTCATCATGGGCAGAAAAAACTGCATATGAAGGAGCTGCTGCAATCATCGCTGTCAGTGATGGAATGCGCTCTGATGTCTTAGCTTCTTACCCGAATGTCGATCCAAAGAAGGTCGTCACAATTAGAAATGGTGTTGATACCCAGGAATGGTCGCCAATAGATGACCCATCCGTTGCGGAGAGTTTTGGGATTTCTGGTCGCTATGCAATCTTTGTTGGACGTATTACTCGACAAAAAGGTTTAGCCCATCTTCTTCGTGCCTGGTCGCAAGTTCCAGATGAGTACGGCCTTGTCTTATGTGCAGGAAGTGCTGACGAGGCAGGTATCGGAGCAGAGTTTGAAGAACTTGTTTCACAACTTCAAAAAACTCGAAAGAATATTTGGTGGATCAAGGAGATGCTTCCTAAATCACAACTTATCCCACTACTGACAGGGGCAGATCTATTCCTCTGTCCTTCAATCTATGAACCACTTGGAATTGTTAATCTGGAAGCGATGGCCTGCCAAACTGCAGTGCTAGCTTCACGCGTTGGCGGAATTCCAGAAGTTGTCGATGATGGCGTTACGGGTCGGCTCGTTGATTACACCACTGATAGTTCAATCTTTGAGAGCAATATCGCCACAGGAATCAACGAAATGATGGGTGATCCCGAGAGGCTCAAGAGACTCGGAATCGCAGGTCGCACGCGAGCAATCAATGAATTTGGGTGGGATGCAGTCGCCGCAGCTACAATTGCCCTCTATCGCAGCGTCCTCTAGTAGCGCAGCGTCAAGTAAAGGATTGCATCGATATGTCACGTAAAAGCGCGCTGATCTTTGCACTCGTAGGTTTCCTTTGGGGTATTCCTTATCTCTTTATCAAGGTCGCAGTCGATGAAGAAAATGGCTATGCACCAGCGATTGTTGTCTTCGGCCGCGTTCTGATTGGTGCAGCGATTTTGATCCCGCTTGCGATAAAAGATAGATCGATCTTCGCAGCCTTTCGTGGGATTAAATATGTAGCTTTCTACGCACTCCTTGAAATGGTGATTCCTTGGATTCTCATTGGAACTGCCGAGCAAAAGATTTCTTCAGGACTTGCTGGATTGCTTATCGCATCTGTTCCCATCTGGTCGAACATAATCACCTACTTCTACGGTGATGAGGATGCTCTCAAGGCAAATCGCTTATTGGGCATTGGTATTGGATTTATTGGTGTTGTTCTGATCGTCGGTATCGAAACTTTCACCGGATCATCAGATCCACTTTCCATTTTAATGGTGATAATTGCAGCAATCGCCTATGCCTATGCGATTATCATGATTCGCAACAAACTCCCTGATGTCTCCGGAATTGCGATTAACGCTGTTGCCATGGCTCTTACTGCAATCTTCTACCTGCCATTTACTATCGCACTCTGGCCAGATCACACAGTCTCGCACGCAGCCACTTACTCAGTTATTGCCCTCGGAATATTCTCCACTGGTATTGCATTCGCTGTCTTCTTCACACTCATTGCAGATATTGGTCCTACGCGCGCATCACTTGTGACATATTGGAATACCGCTATTGCAGTGGTCTTGGGAGTAATCATCCTGAGTGAGCCAATTACAGTGGGTATTGGAATTGGTCTACCCCTTGTGATGCTTGGTTCGTGGTTAGTTAACCGCCGCCAAAAGGTATAACTCCCTACTTCTCTGAAAAGCCTAAACGCTCGAGAAGTTTCGGGTCTCTCTGCCACTCTTTAGAAACTTTGACATGTAAGCCTAGGAAAATTCGAGCCCCTAGTTCACGTTCAATATCTTTTCGAGCTCGCATGCCAATATCCTTCAAGCGCTCACCCTTATGGCCAAGCAAAATTCCGGTTTGTGAATCACGTTCAACGTGGATGGTTGCGTGAATATCGAAGAAGGGGCGTGAGCCCTTCTCTTCGCGCTCTGACATCTCATCGATAGTGACCATGATCGAGTGTGGAAGTTCTTCACGAGCATCGCGTAGCGCAGCTTCGCGCACGAGTTCGCAGATAAGTTGTTCAATCCCCTGGTCGCTCTTCATATCGGTTGGGTAGAAAGCTGGACCAGCAGAGAGGTTCTTTGAAATCAGGGAAGCTAAAAGATCTATCTGATCATGAATTGCAGCAGAGATCGGAATGATTTCATCCCATGTAAAACCCACGGCAAGTTCATTGATGCCGAGTAATCGTGTAGCAATATTCTTCTTTGAGACAAGATCGGTCTTCGTCACAAGTGCGAATTTCTTAGCACGGGGATGCTTTGCAATCTCTTGTGCAACAAAGACATCTCCAGCCCCTGATGTCTCATCCGCTGGCAGACACATCAGAATGACATCGACTGAATCAAGACTCTCCCCCACCACAGCATTGAGGCGATGGCCAAGAAGAGTTTTAGGCTTATGAACACCTGGAGTATCTACAAGAACTGCCTGAAAATCTGAACCATTGATGATTCCGCGAATTGCATGACGGGTTGTATTTGGATGAGGTGATGTAATCGCAATCTTTGATCCAACGAGTGCATTGATGAGAGTTGATTTTCCTGTGTTTGGGCGGCCAACAATGGCGACAAAGCCCGAACGGAATTCACTCATATGCCTATTCTCGCACCAGGCGATCCCTTTTACCTAAACGAGAGACTCAAGCGACGTAATCAATTCAACGGCATCACTGACAGATGTGACGATCTCTGCGGCGCGTTCGCCAATAAGACGATGAGTTCCTTCTGATGTGGGTGAATTAATTGGTCCAGGAATTGCCATGACAGGTCGCATCAGCTCTGCTGCATCACGAGCTGTGCGCAGTGATCCACTTCTAAATGCTGCTTCAACGACCAAGGTGCTCATTGAAAGGGCCGCAATAATTCGATTACGAGTAAGAAACCGTGAAGGAAAGGCCGGAGTTCCTGGCATCACTTCACTGACAATTGCACCAAGTTCTGCGATTTCAGCAAAGAGCTTCTCGTTTCCTGCTGGGTAATTAATATCAATTCCACTCGCGATGACAGCAATGGTGATGCCTTCTGCAATAAGGGCACCTTTATGTGCATGAGTATCGATGCCGTATGCGCCGCCGCTGATGATGCTCCATTCGCGATCAACAAAGCCTGCTGCGAAATCACTTGCAATTCGAGCACCGTAAGGCGTTGGGTTACGAGTTCCAACGATTGCAATTGATCGCGTCTTGAGTGAATCAACTTTGCCTTTTACAACAAGACCAATGGGTGGTGTTGCCAAATCATCGAGTTGTTCTGGCCATGTAGCGTCTTCGGGAGTAATAAAGATGCCACCTGCTTGTTCTATAGATTCAAGGAGAGCAGGTGCACCTCCAGGGTGAAGCTGTGCGAGAGTCTTCTCTGCTTTGCTTGATCGATAAAAACCATCTTTGATTCGTAGCAAAGTTTGGTGGGCACCTTGCTGCGTAATTTCTGAACCCCAGAAAGAGCTGCCTCCTTCAGTTGCTGCAAAGAGTTCGAGCCTTGCTGATTTCTCTTCGTTCAAGAAATTCCTCCTTCGCGTAATTCGTAGGCATCTGTGACATCTCTGAGTGTGGGTTGATTTCGCCCCGCTAAATCGGCCAACGTCCATCCCAGACGAATGACTTTATGGAGTCCTCGCGCAGTCAATCGCTCGTGATCGAGTTCATCATGGAGAAAATTCATTGCCAGCCGATCTGGTTTGAAGTCCGTTCGCAAAGCTCGCGCGGGTATTGCGCTGTTAAGTTCAAAGCCGCGACCAGCAAAGCGTTCTCGCGCAATCACACGGGCTGCCTGCACACGCTCTGCAATCGCAGCGCTTGACTCACCTAGGGTCAGAGATGAAATATCAGCGCGACCAACAGGTTCAACGGTGATGCGCATATCAATTCGATCCATCAAAGGGCCAGATAACTTTCCAAGATAGCGTCTGACTTGCACTGAAGAGCAACTACAACCTAAACCTCTGCCGGCAAATTTTCCGCAAGGACATGGATTGGCAGCCAGCACTAAGAGGAAACGTGATGGATACGTAATGTTTCCAATACTTCGTGCGATTGTGATTGTTCCGGATTCAAGGGGTTGGCGAAGTGAGTCGAGAATTCCAGATGCACACTCAGGTGCTTCATCGATAAAGAGAACTCCATGATGCGCCAGCGAACATGCACCAGGTCTGATGACATGTGCGCCGCCGCCCACCATCGCAACTCGTGTTGCACTGTGATGCGGAGCAACGATCGGTGCCATCCGCGACATAGGTGATCGTTCTGAGAGCGTGCCCGCAACCGAGTGCAAGGCAGTGACTTCGAGGCTTTGTTCAATAGTCAGAGGCGGCAAGATGGTTGGGATTCGACTTGCGATCATTGTTTTACCGGCACCGGGTGGACCAATCAATAAGAGATGATGTCCCCCAGCTGCTGCAACTTCCGCGCCAAAACGTGCGCGCATCTGGCCTGCAACATCTTCAAAATCTAGAAGTGGATCTGTGCTTTCATCGAGCGTCTCTGGAGTGTGACTTGTTCCCTCACCGGTGCGTAGATAGAGAAGAAGTTCGCGAAGGTTTGCAAATGCCACAATCTCCATCGATTGCAATAAGCCACCCTCGCCGATATTTGCAATTGGAATAATCGCGCGCTTAATCCCCTCGCGATGGCCAGCAATCAGTGCAGGGAGAACTCCGTTCACTCCACGAATAGAACCGTCAAGGCCCAGTTCACCAAGAATCAACGTTGAATCTATTGAATCTTGTGAGAGCGATCCATGAGCTACCAAAATTGCCAGGGCGATTGCCAGGTCAAAACTTGAGCCACTTTTGGGAAGCCAGGCAGGAGAGAGCGAGACAGTAACTTTTCTATTGGGCCAGTTTTCGCCTGAGTTTGTAAATGCCGCACGGACTCGATCACGAGATTCATTAAGGGCTGCATCAGGAAGACCCAGTAAGTTGTAATGCGGAAGTCCATCACTGATATCAACTTCGACTGTCACTGTATTGCCTGAAAGGCCAACTAAACCCATCGATGTAGAGCGGCCTAGAGTCACAGAATGTTCTCTCTAAAATCAATGGTGTGCGAACCATCTGCTGCTAAGAGAACTGCAGCAACATCGATTGAAAAATCACTTCCAAGTTGATGATGAGTAGCAAGCCACGCCAGCGCAAGACGTTGCAATCTGCGTGCCTTATCGCGATTGATTGCCTCTAAAGGATCACCGAAAGCCAGCGATGATCGTGTCTTCACCTCAACGAAATGGAGAAGTGATTGTGAATCACAGGCGATGAGATCTATTTCGCCTTCCTTGATCCGCCAATTACGTTCGATGATGTCATAACCGAGAGTTTCTAGATGTTTTGCAATCGTTGCTTCGCCAAATGCACCTATCTGGCGATTTCTACTTGGTCTCTTGTGAGTTGCCGTCATGGAGGGCAGGGTAATTATTCACTCACTCACACTCACCATGCCGTGGCCTCAATGTGGGTAAGTTAGAGAAGTTCTGCGATATTTGAAAACGATCTGCGGTGGACAGGTGTAACACCGTGTTTCTGCAAAGCCTCAGTATGAATTTTGGTGATGTAACCCTTATGTGAAGCAAGGCCGTACTCGGGATAGATGAGATCCATCTCCCGCATTATTCGATCACGAGTTACTTTGGCAATAATTGAGGCAGCGCCAATGCAGGTCACAACTTGATCGCCTTTCCAGACGGCAAGATTTGGAAGTGCTAGACCTTCGATGACATAGCCATCTGTCA
>Ga0247843_1003813_pt1 | contig 23753 bp, 23 predicted proteins | sample LaCruzMarch2017__FD_192420 | JGI IMG/M metagenome (GOLD analysis project Ga0247843, IMG submission 192420) | Freshwater microbial communities from meromictic Lake La Cruz, Castile-La Mancha, Spain - LaCruzMarch2017_8m | ecosystem: Environmental > Aquatic > Freshwater > Lake | place: Spain...
CGGTTGTGCCTTGGGCACAGGAGATCTCGTCCGATTTTTTGCCGTAAAGGTTGGCGGCTCCGTAAGGGGCGACAAAAACGGGCGTGGGGCTGTTTAGGCGGGTGAGGCCGAGTTCCTTGGAAGAGAGAACCACGGTTTGGGAGTAGGAGAAGGATTTGTCCGGTCGGAGATAGCGGGGAGTGATGCGGTATTTCGAAAAAGCTTCGACATTTCTCCGGGTGCTGTCGCCGGCGGCAGATTCGTTTTCCCCGTACCAGCCGTAGATGTGTTTCGAAACCTCGCTTTGAACCTTGGTTCGAAGCTTTTCCATATCCCAGGGAACGGGGGGAAATTCGTTTTTTTGGTTGGAAAGGGTGCCATTGATTTCTGGGTAACTGAGCAGGGCGCGAAGTGAGGTTTCGGTAAAACGGCGGGTATAACTGTCGGGGGAATTGAGGAGGGCACGGATGCCGCTTTCAGAGATGTCGACGGGAAATTTTTTCATAGTATGATTAAATCCTAATCAATTTGGTGGAGCGTGAAAATAAAAGAAAGAGAACTCGTATGATGGGTTAGTCGGGTGGGGTTAGGATTGAAGCTGGAAGAAAAGAGGGGTTTGGGTAGGATGAAAAGTTCATGATCGGCTGGGTTTTAAAGAAAATCTTGGGGACGCAGAACCAGCGGGAGGTTCGGCGTCTGACTCCTATGGTCGGGGAGATCAACCGGCATGAGGAAGCTCTGCGAACACTCTCCATGGAGCAGCTCCGGGGAAAAACAGCGGCCTTCCGGGAGCGGTTGGCAAAAGGGGAGTCCTTGGACCAGCTGTTGCCTGAGGCATTCGCGGTAGTGAAGAACTGCTGCCGTCGCTTCACCGAGGAAAAGAGACGGATTCGGGTGCGCGGGCAGGAGATTTTGTGGGAGATGATCCCGTTTGATGTGCAATTGATCGGTGGAATGGTTCTGCATTCGGGGCGGATTGCGGAGATGGCGACGGGAGAAGGTAAAACGTTAGTGGCTACGTTGCCGACCTATCTGAATGCACTTTCGGGCAAGGGAGTGCACATCGTGACGGTGAACGATTATCTGGCGGCTCGGGATGCGGACTGGATGGGGGAGGTGTATCGGGAGCTGGGCTTAACGGTGGGATGCCTGCAGCATGGGCAGACACAGGCGGAAAGAAGGGCGCAATATGCGTGTGATATCACCTATGGAACGAGTTCGGAGTTTGGCTTTGATTATTTGCGGGATAATGGAATGGCGACCACGCCAGAAGACCAAGTTCAACGGGGGCACTTTTATTCGATCATCGACGAGGTGGACAGCATCCTGATCGACGAGGCGAGGACGCCGCTGATTATTTCGGGCCCAGTTACGGTTTCGACTCATCAGTTCGACAAATACAAGTCGATCATTGAGGGGTTGGTGCGAAAGCAAAATACCTTGTGCACGGATTGGGCGAATCAGGCGAAGGAGAGGATTGAGAAGGGAGATCTGCCGGGAGCGGGGAGGTTGTTGTACAAGGTGAAGCTGGGGTCGCCGCGAAATAAACTGCTTTTAAAGTTTCAGGAGGATCCAGGTACGAGGCGGGCGGTGGATGATGCGGAGCTGGAGATGTATCAGGACACAAGAAGGACGGAGCTTTATAAAACGAAGGAGGAGATGTACTTCTCGATCGACGAGAGGAACAGTGAGGCGGACTTATCGCAGATGGGGCGAACGTTTCTGAACCCCAACGATCCCAACTTTTTTTCTGTGCCGGATCTGATCACAACCAATCATGATATTGATTCGAACGCAGGGCTTTCGGCGGAGGAGAAGTTTAAAGCCAAGGCTCAGGCCCAGGCGGATTACGAGGAGGCGAGTCAGAGGATTCATAATATCAGCCAGCTATTGCGGGCGTACTGTGTCTTTGAGAAGGATGTGCACTACGTGGTGCAGGAGAACAAGGTGGTCATTGTAGACGAGTACACGGGGCGATTGATGCCAGGGAGGCGGTGGAGCGATGGATTACATCAAGCGGTGGAGGCCAGAGAGGGAGTTCAGATTGATCGGGAAACGCAGACATTGGCCACGATCACGATTCAGAACTATTTCCGTCTGTATGAGAAGTTGGCGGGAATGACGGGAACGGCGGAGACGGAGGCGAATGAGTTTAAGGACATTTATCGGTTGGGTGTGGTGGTGGTACCGACGAATCGGGATTGCGTGAGAAAAGATGCGGATGATCTGATCTTTAAAACCCGGCGGGAAAAGCTGAATGCGTTGATTGAGGAGATCAAAAAGCGAAATGCGGCGGGTCAGCCAATGTTGGTCGGAACGGCTTCGGTGGAGTCCTCGGAAATTATTAGTCGAATGCTCAGGCGGGAGAATATTCCTCACAGCGTATTGAATGCGAAGCAGCATCAGTTGGAGGCGGAGATTGTGGCGAGGGCGGGAGAGCGTGGGGCGGTGATGATTGCGACGAACATGGCGGGGAGAGGAACGGACATTAAGCTTTCGCCGGGGGTGGCGGAGTTGGGGGGGTTGCATGTGGTGGGAACGGAGCGGCATGAGTCGAGGCGGATCGATCGTCAGTTGCGGGGCCGCTGCGCTCGGCAGGGGGATCCGGGGTCGAGCCAGTTCTTTATTTCTTTTGAAGATGATTTGATGAGGAACTTCGGGGATTCGAGAAAGATTGCCGGTTTGATGACGAAGTTGGGGATGGAGGAGAACGAGGGGCTGCAACATCCGTGGTTGAATCGGTCGGTCGAGACGGCGCAAAAGCGGGTCGAGGGCCGGAATTATCAGGTTCGGAAGCACACCTTGCAGTATGACGACGTGATGAATCAGCAGAGGACGGTGATTTATGCGTGGCGTTCTGATATGTTGAATTCGACCGATCCGCGGCCAGAGGTTTTTGAGACGGTGGATGAGAGAATTACGTCGGAGGTGGAAGCGAGGGCAGGGACGGATCCGGTGGATCTGGATGGGTTAGTGCACTGGGCGAATTCGGCCATGCCCGTAGGTTTGCAAAAGGAGGATTTTCAGAAGGCGGGTGGGAAGGAGGAGTGGGCGAAGCTTTTGAAGGCGAAGGTAAGGGAGGCGTATGAGGTGAAGGTGAAGTTTGAGAATCCGGAGGCGGTGAAGGCGTTGGAGAGATTTGTCGTGTTGGGGGCGATCGATCGGCTGTGGCAGGAGCATTTGTATGCGATGGATGGGTTGCGGACTTCGATTAATTTGCGGGCGTACGGGCAGAAGGATCCGTTGATTGAGTATAAAAATGAGGCGTACGGGATGTTTGGGGAGTTGATGGGGCGGATCAAGGAGGAGGTGGTGCACAATTTATTTAGGTCGGCATCGAGTTTGTCGGCCTTTGAGAGCTTTCTTTCGGCTTTGCCCCAGAGGGCGGGACGGGGTGAGTTGCCGATGGAGGCGCCGGCGCAGTCGACGGAAGGCTCGATGAGCATGCAGGCCCAAGGGGGGAGCACGATGGTGGAGGAGGCTTTGGCTCCGCTGCGAAGACAAGGGCCAAAGTTGGGCAGAAATGATCCCTGTCCTCTTGATCCGAGTAAGAAGTTTAAGAACTGCTGTGGGGCAACGGGGGCGAAGGGGTGTTTGAAGGTGTCCGCTTAGGGGCAAGAGGGTGGGTCGGTGGTATTGGACAGGATTTCGAAAGCGATTAGAATAAGACGATGAAGTCGTCCCTTTCAGGTGGTTTGTTTGGGGGGATGGCGCCTTTGGTTGGGTCGGTGGGGGTGGCGGTGGTGGTGGGATTTGGGGTGGGACGAGTTACCGCCCCATCGAAACCGGCAAGCTCGGCAGAGGTTGAGGTGGCGCAAGCGACGCGAGGAGAGGGGGAGAGTGAGGAGCCGAAGTGGCAATCGGTGGAAGGGTCGGAGAGGTCGGAAATGGTTTCCGAGTTAGCGGGGGCGGCGGCGATGGGTTCGCCTAAAGACCGGTCGCGGGCGCTGGAGGATATTTTAGCGAAGGCAGGTTTGGACGAGGTGAAGAAAGCTTTGGCCTGGGCGGAGGCGTTGCCCGATGGACCGATGAAGAAGGCGGCCTTGGCCAAAATTATGGAGCGTTGGGGGCAATTGGACGGGCCGGGGGCAGTGGCCTATGCGACTGAGTTGTACGCGGAGACGGGCAATGCGAGTTTGATCCGCGAAGCGCTAAAAGGTTGGGCGACCAAAGATCCTAAGACCGCGTATCAGCAGGCGGCTGAGCTCGGTTTATCGAACGGGCTGCAGAGAGATATTCGTTACGAACTACTCACACAGTGGGCAGACCAAAACCCGAGTGACGCCGCCGGGTACGCCGGGGCCAATCGGAATCCGGAGAACTGGGGCGGCGTGGTTGGAACGGTGGCGGAGCAGTGGGCCAAACAGGATCCCAAGTCAGCGGTCACGTGGGCGGCGTCGTTGACTTCAGGAAAAGATAAAAAAAGTGCGCTTTATGAGGCGGTTTCAAGTTGGGCAGATCAGGATGTCGGTGCGGCTGCCTCCTACATAACGGCTCAACCTCCGGGGGAAGGGCGCGATACGATGGCGGGTACGCTGGCCCGGAAAATTGGGCAGGAGAACCCGGAGGCCGGAATCAAGTGGGCGGCGATGGTCGGCGATGCGGCCGCGCAGGAGAGGGCGGTGGCGGGTGCGTTGATTGATTTGTATCGAAAAGACGAGGCGCAAGCCCGAAAGATTCTGCAAACCTCTTCGATTTCTACCCAAGTTCAGCAAGCCGCCCTGGCTCGAATGACGAATCGCGGGCCGTGGTGGAGGTGATTTCTTTTACCTATAGAACGATTTACTTAATGGGGGCTTTGGTTAATTACTGTGTGCGATTTGGGTTCCAGAATCCGTTTTCTTTTTCTGGCCCAACCCAGCCAATTAAATTTTCTGTATTATCGCCGCCATAATAATTTGGACCACCGAGGCGGGATGGTTTTTCAGCAGTGACGTGCCCATCGCACCAAGCAATTAAAGCACGCCCATTCGCTCGAAAATGGAGGCTGGGTTGAAGATCAAAAGAGGGGGTTCCATCTGCCATGGGAGCGAAATAAGGCTCAGCAAAGGGGTACTCTTGCAGACCTCCCGATCGGGCAAAGGCAGTAGTTGCGAACATGAGGGTGGAGGAAAGATTGGGAACGTTTGCCGGTCGGGCAGGAAGGAAGCTTTCTCCCGGAGTGCCTCCGATGTAAGTCGCATTGTAACCATAGCCACCGCTCCCTTGCTCAAATGAGGCTCCCTTGAGAGCATGAGTTGGTAAAAGTGGGCAGATCGAAATGGTCCGACTTTTTCCCAAGTAAGGCGAAAGGTAGCCTTGGGTAGGGTCAAAAGATCCACCGCTGCGGCCAATGCGTTTCCCATGCCACCGCGTTTGGTTGGCCCGGTCACTCGCTGGGGCAAAAGTTCCATGATCGGATAGGTAGGAGAGATTAGCCGTGGCCAACTGACGCAATTGCCCGGCAGATCGAGCGGCCGTACCAGAATTTCGGGCAGACTGCACCGCGGGTAGAGCAAAACTACCCAGCAGGGCAATGACAGCAACCGACACGAGCAACTCCAGCAGGGTAAAGGCAGGCGTAAATAATTTCATGGAGCCGTATTTAGACTAAAAGAAATTCGAAAAAAGAGGCGGTTCTGGTTTCGCGGGGCGGACAAAGTGGTGGTGTAAGGTTGGGTGGAGGTGTCCTCGGTAAACGTGATCTCGGATGAGTTAGGCAGATCTGGCGGCAGCAAAATGCCAGTTGTGGAAAATGGTTGTCCAGCTACGGAAATAGCTATCTCGGACCAAGTTTCTAGATCGGAAGAGGCCTCAACGCCAACGCGAAGATCGGTCTTGTTAGGGTCACGCCAAAAATGAAGCTGAATATTATGCCCCTGTTGAGAGATGAATGGCTGCCGACGACTGGATGGATCTGTGGGAAGCGTGGCGAAACTGTATTCCATCAAGTTGGAACAACCGTCTTCATCCGCATCGGAAAATGGGTCGGAGACGGGGGTATAATTATCCTGCCAAGCAAAGCGGGCTTTGCGCCAAGTTTCATACCGTTGGGTAACATGAGCGGCCACGGCATCTAGGTCGAAACCCGCACTTCCAGATGTGGGATACGGATCGTAGATGGGGCGACCTTCCGCATCGAGGGTCCGGCCGTCGCCCACGATATCCACAATGCGGACGTGGGAAACCATGGTGACCCCGAGCCAGGCGAAATCGAAAGGGGTGCCGTAGGTGGCGGGGTACTTGCCGGCCATTCCGTCGAGATCGGTGGGGTTAAGCTCAAGGAAAGCGTAGGGCGACGTGGGCTGAGAAGTAGAGGAGCGACCTATGAATCGATAGAAATCAGTGCCGTTCGAAGAAACCTCCACAAAAGCTAATTCAAAAAAGCCGCGACCGCCCGTCGTGGTGATGCCGTTTTCGAAAACGACTAAGTCAAAGCCATCGGTGTCCAGTATTGGCGTGGCAAAGGAGAGGGTGATTGATCCCCCATCTCCTAAGGTGACCGTGGTGTCACTACCCGCGTAGTAGCTGCCGGTGAAATCAGCCGGTCCCAAGGCGCCGTGCGTCGTCTGGAAGACTTGGCTAACGTTTTCACCAGGCGAGTAAATGACCACGGCGTGAGCCCAAGCGGTCAGCTCGGAATTTGGCTGGACCGTATCATCATCCGCAAAGGCATCGATGGTTGTCGTTCCTGCAGAATTGGGGCCGGGCGCGTAGGGTCCGGCAGAAAGGGATGCGGCGGTCAGCCACCCTATGAGGATGGCTGACCACGAACGCAGAGCCTGACGACTAAGATTGAGTGACACGCCGCGCTCTCCTTGCGAAGGCGAAACTAAGCGCAGCAATGAGAAGAAGGGATGCGGAGGATGGTTCGGGTACGGATCCGATACTATCTAAGGCAAAGTACCCCGGGGTGTTCATGCCATAGGAACCGGTGTCGGAAGAGGTTAAGGCGAACCGCAATTTATCAACCGTTCCTAAAGCGGTAAGGTCAACGAATGCCCAACTGCTTAGGATGTAATCGTCGACTGAGTTGGTGAATCTAAAGTCGGCTAGGTAAAAATCGACCGCCCCAGTTTCTAGGCTTCCCAAAAGACCCCGCACCGTCAGCCGAAACCAATCGGCATCGGTACCATTTGCACCTCCGAATTTTTTGGAAAAGCCGGATCCGTTTTGCATATCTAGGGCGACATAGGTGGTATTGGCTACCTGCAGGCCTCGGCCCACAAAGTTCGAGGCTCCACCTAGCGAGATTTCAAAGTTGCCAACGTAAGGTTGATAGCCGATTGCGTAGTTGGCTGAGCCGTTGTGACCGGTTCCTGGTCGCGCCGCGTACTGGTTTCCCCAGCCCGGAGTTGTGGAATCTTGAACATTGGAGTAAGCGAAGCCTTCCCACGAACCATAGGCGGTGTTGTAGGAATTCGGAAAAGTCACGCCGCCCGAAGTGAAACTGCCGGCACCATTAGAGCCGTTCCAGTAGGTGTTGGGGTTGAGGCTGAGGTCCTCGAAACCAACTACCGAGGCGTGAGTGGCGTTGGGGATGAGGTTTAAGAGAACTAAGGCAGCTAGGAAAATGGCTCTTTTCAGCTGAGTTTGGCACGAATCTTGTATCTTCATGAGTAGGCTCCGTTCTGGCGATGGCCAGACGGGTCCGCACGGGATGCGGGCATCCGGACTCTCGCCCTTCATTTTTGCGATGAGGGTTGGCCCCTTTCTTGCGAAAGGGGAGCGATGAGCCTTGGCGGGCAGATGTTCGGACTCCGGGTTGCGATCCTCCTCCCCGCCTTCACCCTTTCATTCTACCGAAGCAGAATGTCCAGATTGGCGTGCTTTCGCATGGGGATTTGTCACCCGATACCGCAGCGCAACTGTGGCCGGTTCTCACGGCCTTCCCTGATTCCACCAAGGGAAAGAACTGACAATACATGTAGGGCCAAAGTCTGGGAGGTCAAGAGGGTGGCTGTGTCATCGAATTTTGAATCGATTCAGTAGAGGAAGGTTTGAAGTGGAAGTGGGGCGAAGGGTAAGGTGGGGGAATGGCAAAGGAGTCTTATCGGGTGGCTGTGGTCGGGGTGACCGGGGCGGTTGGTCAGGAAATTCTTCGTGTCCTAGAAAGGCGGAAGTTTCCTGTGTCTGAACTTGTGCCCTTAGCGAGCGAGCGGTCGGCCGGAGCTAAAACAAAGTTTTCCGGAAAAGATCACCTCGTGCGCAAGTTGGAAGCCTCCGCATTTGAAGGAGTGGACTATGCCTTTTTCAGTGCAGGGGCGACCCGTTCGCGGGAGTTTGTGCCGGTGGCGATCAAGGCGGGATCGGTGGTGATTGATAACTCCTCTGCTTTTCGGATGGATGCTCAAGTCCCTCTCATCGTGCCCGAGGTGAATGGGAAGTTGCTCGACGCCAAGCCCACATTGATTGCCAATCCGAACTGTTCGGCCGCAATTCTGGCGGTGGCCTTGGCTCCTTTGCATCGATTGGCGGGTCTAGAGAGCGTGGTGGTGGCGACGTATCAATCGGCCAGCGGGGCGGGGGCGAAGGCGATGGCAGAGTTAGACCAGCAGGTCCGGGACTATGCGGCGGGGAAAGAGCTCCAGGCGGAGGTGTTTCCCCACGTTTTGGCGATGAACCTATTTTCACACAACAGTCCGGTGGGAAAGGACGGGTACAACGAGGAGGAGCAGAAGATGGTGGAGGAGACGCGTAAGATTTTTGGGCTGCCGAAATTGAGGATGGTGCCGACGTGCGTGCGGGTGCCGGTGCCGAGGGCCCATTCGGAGGCGGTGGTGGCGCGTTTTCTAAAACCTATCTCGCTGGAAGCGGCGAAGCGTGCGCTGGAGGGGGCAGCGGGAGTGCGCATGGTGGATGAACCGAAGAAGAATCTTTTCCCCATGCCAAGCCTCGCCTCGGGCGAGCTGGATGTTTTCGTGGGTCGAGTCAGAGAAGTGGAGGGGGACCCCCATTCGATCGCCTTTTTTGTCAGTGGGGATCAGCTGCTGAAAGGAGCGGCGTGGAACGCCGTGCAGATTGCGGAGGAGTTGATCCAGCGAGGTAGGCTACCCGCTTAACTCGAGAGGGTTAGCGGGAACCGCCCATTCCCGGGATTCCCGAACCGCCCTCCCAAGAGGCGGGTTTATTCCAAGGGGTCGTCGTCACGCTCTCTTCGTCTTTCGGGGTGCCGTCCGCATTTTTCCCACCCCCGCCTGAGGCGCAGGCGCCAAGGAGGAGGGGAAGGACTAGAATGAGAGGGGAAAGGGAGGCCGGACCGAATTTCGTCATACCGAATCAATAAACGACTTGGTCGCCGACTTCAATGGCAGAGGCGGGGGTGCCAGGGAGAACATCGGCGACGGAGGTTTGGGCGTCCACGGTGACCGTCTTCAGTTTGCCGATCATTTTATCGCCCCGATAGACAACCATGGTCAGACCTTCGACCACCTGATCGTTTTTCCCAAGGTCGAGAATGACAAAGTTCCAGGTGGGGTTCACCGCGACAATCTTTCCCGAAAGGGCAATCGACTTGGCGCTGCCTGGCTTGGTCATTTCCACTTCGGTGCGGAGTTTTTTCAGGTCTTCGTCGGCCTTGGCTTTGGCGGCAGCCAGAAGTTTATTTTCCGATTCGGCCACTTTGGCCTTTTCCGATAGATCGCTCAGCTCGGTAAAGAGCTCGGCTGGCTTTTTACCTTTGAGTTCATCGGTGTAGGTCTGGAGTTGCTCGGCGGTAAGTTTGAGTTTGGAGTTGGTCGAATCGAGGTCGGTCTTGGCCGATTCGAGGTCTTTGGTGAGTTTTTCGGCGCTGAGGCTTAGCTCTTGGGCTTTCGCCTTGGCTTCTTCGGCATCTTTTTTCGCACTTTCCTCAGCGGTTTTGGCGGCTTTGAGGTCATCTCCCGCTAGGGCCCATTTTTGTCCGGCTTGGGCCACGGTGGCGGCAGGTTCAGTCTCCGTCTCCATAAAGTTGGCCGTATAGGGTAGGCCCAGTGCAGTAAATTTGCCTTCGCGCAGGGATGACTCCACCGCCATAAGCTGCTGGGAGAAACGATTTTTGGTGCCCATCACCATGAAGGCTAAGGCGGCGGTGGCGAGGGAGAGCCCGACCGACCCCCCAAGGCTGATTTTTCCTGCGATCGACATAGGTCTTGTTGGCCGAAGCATCGCTTGACCCGGGGATTGACCCAAGGCGATTGGAAAGTTTTGTTGGAGAGTTACTGGCAGGAGTGTGAATTCATGTGAGTTTCTTTTTGCGGTAGCGGGTGAGGGATTCCTGAATTTCTTGGCCGGCCGCCAGAATTTCCTGGGCGAGCCAATCGGGGGAGTAGCCGACCGCTCCGAAAGACTCGATCGTCGTCATTTCGGCATGATCGGCGGTCACGACGGCGATTTCCCCTTTGCCTTGGTGAAGCTGAACGATGCGTTCGATGACACTATCGGCGGTTTGCCCTGAAGCGGCGTAGAGCACGGCCAAGGAGTTGGCGGCTTTTTCCTCCTTGCCTCCGGCTTGGCCATCAAAGACGAGGGTGACCCGCCAGCGGCCTGAGTCGTGCAGTTGGGAGAGGTGTCGGGTTAGCTCTTGGCGGGCCGCCAGTGGCTTTTGGGAGTGAAGGGAGCGGAGAGAGGGCCAGGCAAAGATGATGCTGTGGCCGTCGACGAGAAGGTAACGGGGCGCGGGGTCCACCGAGGGCCGCGCAGGTGGGCTCATCCCGCGGAGGGTTTGGGGGCTTTGGCGCCAGCTTTGGCTTTGATCTTTTTGCGTTTGAGATAACGCAAGCGGCGACGCTTCTTCAGAACGGCGTTGTACTGTTTGCCCATAAGGGGAAAGAGTGAAGGGGAAAGGATACGAGGTCAAGGTTGGAGCCAAGGATTTGCCAAGATTTCTGAAAGGGTGCACAATGTGAAGATGCGTTGGGCAATCTTTCTGGTGGCAGGCGTGGCCCTGTTTCGGTGTGTTCGTCCCTGGGTGGGTGGGCCGGAAAACTTTGCGCCTTTGGCGGCCTTGGCGCTCTGCGGGGCGCTTTATTTTCCCCGCCCTTGGAGCTGGGTAGCGCCTTTGGGAGCGCTACTGGTTTCAGATATCTTTCTTAATCTATATTACGGTTTGGGTCCTTGGACGGAGGGAACGGGGTTGGCGGCAATTTCTTATTTGCTGATCTGGGCGTTGGGGAGTCGTTTGGCGAATCATCCTTCCGGGAAAGTTTGGTTGGGGGGTTCCATCGGGGCGACTTTGCTCTTCTACATGGTGACGAACACGGGCGCATGGTGGACCATTCCGATTTACGAAAAAAGCTGGGCGGGTTGGGTTCAGGCCTTGACCGTGGGAATTCCGGGATACCCCCCCACATGGACTTTTTTAAGAGGCTCGTTGATTTCCGATCTCCTTTTTACGGGGCTGTTTGTGCTAGGGGTGGAGTGGTCGGCCCGGCGCTCCGGGGGTCCAGTTCGCTCCGCCCTCGTGGCGGCCCCCGTCCGCTAAGGTGTCGGCCAGCTGGCGGATCGCGGTAGTTGCGGATACGCATGACCGACTTTCCCCGTTTGTCTTGGAATCGATCCAAGAGGCGGATGAAATCTGGCATTTGGGAGATGTGTGTGAGCGGGTGAGCTGGGAAAAAATCTGTGCTTTGGGGAGGCCCAGTTTGGTGGTGAGAGGGAATCAGGATAGTGAGATCTCGTGGCCGATGAGTTTAGAGCTGGAACGCTTGGGTCACCGATTTCATCTGCTCCACATTCCTCCACGGTCGGCCCCCGCGGGGGTGCAGTATCTTTTGCATGGACACACCCACGTTCCGCGGGATCAGGAGATTGAGGCTACGAGATTTTTGAATCCGGGTTCGGCTGGATTGGCGAACAAGGGGGCGCCACGCTCGTTTGCCTGGCTGGAGTTAAAAAAGGGCGAGAGGCCGTTTTTTCGGCTGATGGGAGTGAAGACCGATTAAATTTCGGTGGCCTCGCACACTTCGCGCCAGCCGGGGAAGTTCCAGGCGTTGGGAAAACCGCGACACTGTTCGGGTTTGACGGATTGGATTTGGCACTCCTGGCCTTGGAGGAAGATGCAGGCTCCATCGGGCTGATCGATGAGGGAGAGGCCCCGTCGGTCGGAGCGGAGGCGGGTGTGGGTTCCAATGAACTCGGCCTCGTCCATTTTGAGGAAGGAGGCGATGGCAGAGATCTCCTTTTCGGAAACTTTAACGTCCCCGGGCCAGCGACAGCAGTTGGTGCAGCGCTGGCAGAGATATTTGGGTGGATTTTTCTTGGTCACTGGATTTAGTAGGGAATCTCGCCTGCGGATGGAAAGGAAGCTAGAAAGGTTTTTGTGAAACAGAGTTGGCAGCAGAAGTTGGAGCGAGCGGCGCAAGCCGGAGATCTGCTGGCCGATTCCGGCAACAACATAGCGCGGCTCCTAAATTCACCCACTACGGTGGCGAGGGACAAAGAAAGCATTCTTGAGTTGGTCGAGCAGGGGCAGTGGGGGGAGTTAAACGATCGGTTTTTTCGGAAGTTGGCTTTCGGCACGGGTGGTTTGAGGGGGCGAACGATCGGCAAAGTTGTGACCGAGGCGGAGAAGGGCATGCCGACCGGGCTGGGTCGACCGGAGTTTCCCGCGGTGGGAACGAACTGTATGAATTATGGCAATGTGGCCAAGGCGACGCAGGGTTTGGTAAACTACTTGAAAAAGAATTTTGCGGGGCAGGCTCCCTCGGTGGTCTTTTCCCACGACACGCGTCACTTTTCGCGAGAGTTTGCCGAGCTCTCCGCCCGAATCGTGGCGGGGGCAAACGGGACGGCCTATCTTTTTGCGGAAGATCGGTCGACGCCCGAGCTGTCCTTTGCGGTGCGGCATTTAGGGGCGCAGGCCGGGGTGGAGGTGACGGCGAGCCACAATCCAGCGCACGACAACGGGTATAAGGTTTATTTTTCGGATGGGGCGCAGATTGTGGAGCCGCACGCGTCGGGGATCATTCGGGAGGTGGAGGCGGTGCCGGACGGGGCGGTGGAGGCGGCACCGAAGGGTGGGGAGAAGGTGGTGAGCATCGGGGCTGATTTGGATCAGGCTTATTTGGAGGCGTTGCAGGAGTTGGTGATCGAGGGGGAGATGTTGAAGAAGGAAGGGGCCAAGTTGAAGGTGGTTTTCACCCCGTTGCATGGGACGGGGATTCGAATTGTGCCGGCGATGTTGAAATCGGTCGGCGTACCGGTCTCGATCGTGCCGGCGCAGGAGAAGGGGGATGGAAGGTTTCCCACGGTGAAGTCACCCAACCCGGAGAATGGGGAGGCGCTGGCCATGGGAATTGAGTTGGCCAAGAGGGAGAGGGCGGATTTGGTGGTGGCGACCGATCCGGATGCAGATCGGATGGGGGTGGCGGTACGAAATGTTGGGGGGGAGTATGAGCTGATTACGGGGAATCAGATTGGGTCGTTGCTGGCGGCGTACCGGATCGATCGGATGCGGGCGCGGGGATGGATCCGATCGGGAGAGGAGAAGAGCTGTTGTTTGATCAAAACCTTTGTCACGACCGATCTGCAAAAGGAGATGGCGGGATCGGTGGGAATGAAGTGTGTCGAGACGTTGACGGGATTTAAGTATATCGGGGAGAAGCTGGGGATCTATGAGAAGCAGGCGGGAGGGCGAGGGACGATGGGGGCGGAGGAGTGGAGAAGGAGGAGAATGGAGAAGAGCACCTTTTTTGTTTTTGGCGGGGAGGAGAGCTACGGGTACAGCGGGGGGGATTTCGTGCGGGACAAGGATGCGAATGGGGCGGTGCTGATGTTGGTCGAGGCGGCGGCGTGGGCGAAGTCGCACGGGCGGAACTTGTTGGAGGAGATGGATGAGATTTATCGGAAGCATGGGCTGTATTGGGAGAAGTTGGGGACGTTGGAGATGAGTGGGGCGGAGGGGGCGAAGCAGATTGCGCGGGCGGTGGCGAGTTATCAGGAAAAACCGCCCCAGGAGTGGGGGGGGAGGAGAGTGGTGGGGGTGCAAGATTATGAGAGGGGGAGTCATTACGATGTGGATGGGGTCGAGATTCCGAAGGAGCGGATGTTGATGTTTGATTTGGGGGAGGGATTTCGGGTGGCAGTGCGGGCGTCGGGAACGGAGCCAAAGATGAAGTGCTACTTTTTTGGAAAGCGGAAGGTGGGGACGAGCGAGGATTTGGAAAAGGCGAAAAGAGAGTTATCGATGGAACTGGAAAAATTATGGGAGTGGACCAAGAAAGACGCGGTGGCGAGGTCGAAAGGCTAAAGATGGCTTATCCGACCAAGCTTCAGGAGATTGTCCAACTGTTCGAGCACCTGCCCGAGGAGGAGAAGAGGGAGAGTCTGGTTTCCTACAGCTTGACGACAAAAAATTACGAGCCAAAGGAGGGGGAGAAGTTTGATTTGGAGGACGTGCGGAAAGATGAGGAGTGTGCGGACACGGTGGGGGTGTTTTTGAAAATGAGTGAAGAGGGGAAGGCGCACTTTCGCATGACGCTGGGACCGCAGGTGCAGACCTTAACCAAGGCGATGACGGCGATTTTGTGTAAAGGGCTAGAGGGGGTGGAGCCGAAGCAGATCTTGGAGTTGGAGAGTGATTTTGTGCCGAAGATTGTCGGGGCGCAGCTGGTGCGGGTGAGGAGTCAGACCACGTACTATATTCTCTCTCGGCTAAAAGGGATTTGTAAGGTTTGGTCGGATCGGCAAAGAGCCAAGGCATAAAGCCTAAAACTAGTTAAACTATTTACTGGAAGTAGTTTATAGAGAATTTCACAAGATGGCCAAGTCGGGCCAAGATTAAAAAAGACGGAAAGAATTTGACTTAGAATAATTCTAAACGATGTTGATGGGCTAGTGAATAGCTTAAAACAAGATGATCGGGGTGTGCTGAGCGAAGCCTTGGACCATTCGGGTCAAAGAAGTACCCCGCAAAGGGAGACGGTTTTTAGCGTTTTGCTGGACGAGCGGGATCATCCGACGGCGGACGAAGTTTATGCTCGGACCAAATCTCGCATGCCGACGATTTCGATGGCGACGGTCTATAACTGTCTCGAGACCCTGGTCACTTGTGGTTTGGTCAAGCAGGTGAATATTGAGCGGGAGCCGACTCGGTACTGTCCTAACCTTGCCCCCCACGCTCATTTCCACTGTCGCGATACGGGCCGCGTTTATGATGTGCCCGTGCCGTCCGATATGATGAACGGGTTGACGAAAGTTTTGCCCGGCGAGTACTCGGCTGATTCGGTGGAGTTGGTCTTCCGCGGCCACCTAGCCAAAGGAAATGTAAAATGAAGACCGCCCTCGAAGTTCAAGGTCTGAAGGCCGCCATCCATGGGACCGAAATTTTACATGGGCTGAATTTGACGATTCCGAAGGGAGAGGTGCATGCGATCATGGGCAAGAACGGTTCGGGCAAAAGCACCTTGGCGAAAGTGATGGCGGGGCATCCGGATTATGAGGTGACGGGAGGCGATGTGCTACTGGACGGAAAAACGATTTTAGGGCTCGATCCGGATGTGCGGGCGCGAGAGGGTCTATTTCTGGCATTCCAGTACCCGAGCGAGATCGCTGGGGTGACGATCGCTAACTTTATGCGAGCGGCCCTGAATGCCCGCCGCCCCGAAGGGCAGGAGATCGATGCGGTGGAGTACTATAACGAGCTGTACCAAAAGATGGATCTGTTGAAGATCGACCGCTCCTTCACCTCTCGGTCGGTGAACGACGGGTTTTCCGGTGGGGAAAAGAAGAAGAACGAGATTTTGCAAATGGCTATGTTGGAACCGAAGTATGCGGTGCTGGATGAGACCGACTCGGGTCTGGATATCGATGCGCTCAAGATCGTGGCCCACGGGGTGAACAGCCTGCGCGGGCCTAAGTTGGGGATTTTGGTGATTACTCACTATCAGCGGTTGCTGGATTATATTGTGCCCGATGTGGTTCACGTGATGGTGGATGGGCGGATTGTGAAAAGTGGACCGAAAGAGTTGGCCCTAGAAATGGAAAAAAAGGGATATGACTGGGTGGAAAACCTAGTTCCCGCCTAAAGGAGATTCATTGATGAACGAAACAACCACGCTCGAAAAACCTGACTTCAAAATCGACCAAGATGAGGGAAATTTTTCCTACCCCGAGGACTATGCTTTTAACGCCGGCACGGGTCTGACGGAAAAGACGATCGACTATATTTGCGATGCGAAAGAAGACCCGGATTGGGTGCGCGAGTTTCGGAAAAAAGCGCTCAAAGTATTTCAGGAAAAACCGCTGCCGACCCATTGGGCGAGCAAGGATTTGGAAAACATTCACTTTGATGATTTTCGTTACTACCTCTCCAAAGGGGCCAAGCCGAAGAGGACCTGGGAGGAGGTGCCGGACGATGTGAAGCGCACCTTTGAGCGTTTGGGGATTCCGGAGAAGGAGCGGGCCTTTTTGGCGGGGGTGGAGGCGCAGTTTGATAGTGAGGCGGCTTACTCCAATATTAAGAAAGCGGTGGCGGAGCAGGGGGTGATCTTTGTCGGAAGTCGGGAGGGATTGAAGGATCACCCCGAGATCTTCAAAAAGTGGTTCGGAAAAGTGATTCCGACGGCGGACAACAAGTTCTCCGCCCTGAACAGTGCGGTTTTCTCAGGCGGGTCCTTTATCTACGTGCCGAAGGGGGTGAAGGTGAAGCATCCGCTGCAGGCCTACTTCCGAATCAATGCGGAGAATTTTGGTCAGTTTGAGCGGACCTTGATCATTGTGGATGAGGGGGCGGAGCTGACATACATGGAAGGCTGCACGGCGCCGAAGTTTGATTCGGTCACCCTGCACAGTGCGGTGGTGGAGTTGGTGGCAATGAAAGGGGCCAAGTTGCAGTACATCACGGTGCAGAATTGGAGTCCGAACGTGTTTAATTTGGTGACGAAGCGTGGGTTGGCGCATGAGGAGTCGGAGATCAAGTGGATTGATTGCAATATCGGGTCGCGGTTGACGATGAAGTATCCCGGGGTGATTTTGAAAGGGCGCAAAGCGAGGGGCGAGGTGTTGTCGATCGCGCTGGCGAACAACGGTCAGCACCAAGATACGGGGGCGAAGATGATCCACGCGGCGGATGAGACGACCTCCAACATTATTTCCAAATCGATCTCGATTGGGTCGGGTCGGGCGACCTATCGGGGTTTGGTTCACATTCCCCGCCATTTGAAGGGGTGCAAAAATAACACCGAGTGTGATGCGCTGTTGATCAACACGGAATCTCGGACCGACACCTATCCGGCGATCGTGACGCGGGGGGAAGGCAATTCGGTGCAGCATGAGGCCAGCGTGTCGAAGGTGAGTGCGGAGCAGATTTTTTACATGCAGCAGCGGGGATTGACCGAGGGGCAGGCGATGAGTTTGAGCGTGAACGGCTTTGTTAACGACCTCGTCCGCCAGTTTCCGATGGAGTATAGTGTGGAGTTGAAACGCCTGATCGACCTCGAGATGGAGGGGTCGGTGGGTTAAGGTAGCAAAACCCCATCACACAGGAGAAAAAGAAGCCATGGCTGACATTGCAAACCGATACCCCGAGAACGTTGGCGGGGCCTACTACGTTGACAACCAGTGCATCGATTGTGATCTATGCCGGGAGACGGCTCCGAACAGTTTTAAGCGCAACGATGATGGAGGTTACTCTTTCGTTTTTAACCAGCCCACCACACCAGAGGAGCTGAAGCTGGCGAAAGAGGCGATGGAAGGTTGTCCGGTCGAGGCGATCGGCTCGAACGGCTCGTAAGAGCTAGGCGCCTCATGGCCAAAAGCGGTGTGAGTGGGGCCGACGGCCACGGGGTGACGGAGCCCGGTTGGTGGATTGGGCGCAAGGCGGCGGCTCTGAAAAAATTTCAAGCCTTGCCCATGCCGAAGCGGAATGAAGAGGATTGGCGTTTTGCCACGATCGGCGCCATTGAACTGGGGAATTTTCAGCCTGGCCAAAAAGGCAGCACGAGCGTCGAGGCTTTGCGAAAGCGCAGTACGGCCTCTTTTCCGCACGCCGCGAAAGCGGTTTTCGCCAATGATCGACTTCTCCATCTCGAGGGAGCAGAAGAGCTGGCCCAACAGGGGGTGGTTTTCGAATCGCTTTCGGTGGCGTTAGAGAAGCATCCCGCCTTGCTGGAGAAGTACTTTATGGCGCACCCGGTGGACTTGGGGGCGCAAAAGTTTGCCGCACTGCATGCGGCCCATGCCTCCGCCGGGGTACTGATTCATGTGCCGAAGAATGTGGAGATCGAACTACCCTTGGTGGCCTTCCACTGGATCGACAGCGCGGAGTCGGCCGTTTTTCCTCACACTTTGATTGTGGCGGGAGAGAATTCCAAGGTAACGGTGGTGGATTTTCTGGGTTCGACGGATGCGCGAGGGGCGGGTTTGGCCTGTGGGGTGAATGACCTGCTGGTGGGAGTTGGGGCCAAGGTGAACTACGTGGGTCTGCAGCAGTGGGGATCGGCGGTGACAAGTTTTCAGCTCAATTCGACCCGAGTGGAAAAGGATGGGGAGGCGCGGAGTTTGTTTGTCAATTTGGGGGCAGCGTATGCCAGGCAGGAGAGTCGCAGCACCTTGGTGGGAGGTGGGGCGAGGAGCGAAATGCTGGGTCTTTCGGTGGGAAATAATCGGCAGGAGTTTGATCAGCGGACCTTGCAGTGTCATGACGTGCCGAATACGTGGAGTGATCTTCTTTATAAAAATGCTTTGGATGACCGATCGAAATCGATTTTTAAGGGGTTAATTCGGGTCGCTCCGGGGGCGGCCAAGACGGACGCGTATCAAAACAACAGAAACCTTTTGCTCAACCCCGAGGCGGAGGCGGATTCGATGCCTGGGCTGGAGATTTTGAATGACGATGTGCGCTGCACCCACGGGGCGACGACGGGTCAGATTGATCAAGACCAGCTTTTTTACCTGATGGCGCGGGGGATTGATCCCCGGACGGGGGCGCAGCTTTTGGCGCACGGTTTTTTTGAGGAGGTGATTGCCCGCTTGCCTGACCAAAAAATCGGGGAAGCAGTCCGCGTGGCGGTGGCGGATAAATTTGCTTCGATGCGAACTCGTGGGGGCCAAGTGGATTCAATCGAAAAGTCGGTTCCCCCTGCTCGGTTTCATCCGAGTGCTTTGCCGGAGGAGGAAACCTTGGACGTGCGGGCCCTGCAGGGATTAGGAAAATAGCGATGAGTCTTTCGCCCACCCAAGGTTGCGTCATTCCCGCCATTCCGATGAATGAGGCGGAGCGGCAGGCCGCCTTGGATGATTTAAAGTTGATCGATTCTCCCCAAGAGGAGCGCTTTGACCGGATCGTACAGTTGGCCCAACTCCTATTTCGCACCCCGATCGCCTATATCGCGCTGGTGGATAAGGACCGGCAGTGGTTTAAGTCGAAGGTGGGGATTGAGGCGAATGAGACGTCACGCAGCGTCTCCTTTTGTGGACACGCGATTTTGGAGGATAAAGCGATGGTGGTGCCGGATGCGTTGCAGGATTACCGTTTTGCGGGCAATCCGATGGTTTTGGGTGAGCCCTTTATTCGGTTTTATGTGGGGCAACCGTTGCGGGGCCCCTCGGGACATAAAGTGGGGACCTTATGCTTGGCCGATCACGAGGCGAGAGAATTCGGGGAGCATGACCTGGCAATGCTGGGGCAAATTGGCAAGTTGGTGGAGAGGGAGTTTACCCTCCTCGATAAGATTCAGATGCAGATCGAGACGTTAAAAGCGAAAGAGGCGTTGGAGAAAAAAGGGCAGGAGCTAGAGAAAGCGGTGGCGGATCTTTCAGCGGAGAAACAGAATTCGGAGTTTCTGCTGACGAACATATTTCCAGGGAATGTGGCGAATGAGTTGCGGGCCAACGGAAAAGTCAAGGCGGTGGGGCATGAGAAGGCCACGGTGATGTTCTCTGATTTCAGCGATTTCACGGCGGTCGCGTCCACCTACAATCCAGCGGAGTTGGTCGAGGAGTTAAATCGGGCGTTTTGTTTGTTTGATGGGTTGAGTGCTCGGTACGGGGTGGAGAAACTGAAGACGATTGGGGATGGATATCTCTGTGTGGCGGGATTGCAGGGGGATCCAGTGGAAGCGGGTGGAAAGATGCTGAAGTTTGCCCAAGAAATCCTGGCCTTTGTCCTGAAGCGAAAAGGGGAGGTGGAGGCGAGTGGGAAAAAGTATTGGAACATTCGGATTGGCGTTCACTGCGGTCCGTTGGTGGCGGGAGTGGTGGGGGTGAAGCGAATGGCGTACGACATTTGGGGAGATACGGTCAATGTGGCGGCGCGGCTTCAGCAGGGGTCGGAGCCGGGGCGGATTAATGTATCGAAAGATTTTCGGGATTTGATGGGGGATCGAATCGAAGCCGAGTCCCGGGGGAAGATGCCGATGAAGCATCATGGTGAGATGGAGATGTTTTTTCTGCAGAAGGTGAAGTGATTTGCGCATGAGGCCAGGGGATCAGACGAAATTAACGCGGGAGGTGCCGGCGACGGCCATTCCGGCGGGATCCCCGCTCATTCTACCCAAGGATACGGAGGTGACTTTGACCCAGTCGTTGGGGGGAAGCCATACGGTGGCGGGGGCGTTTGGTTTGGCGCGAATTGAGGAGAAGGATCAGGACGCTTTGGGGTTGGCCTTGGTCAAGGTGGTAAGCGAGGCGGCGGAGACAAACGAACCCGCGGATGAGAAGAGGGTGTGGGACAAGTTGAAGGAGGTATTCGATCCTGAAATTCCGGTGAACGTGGTCGATTTGGGGCTGGTCTACAGCCTCGAGCTAAAGCCTTTGCCGGCGGGGGGGAGTCGAGCCGAGGTGAAGATGACGCTGACGGCGCCGGGTTGTGGCATGGGGCCGACGATTCAGGCGGATGCCAAGAGTAAGGTGATGTCGGTTCCGGGGGTGAAAGAGGCGGAGGTGGAGTTGGTCTGGGAACCCGCTTGGACGCAGTCGATGATCAGCGAGGCCGGAAAGATGAAGTTAGGGTGGGTGTAAAGGAGGAGAGTTGAAGTAGGCGAGCCAGCGGTTACGCGGTGGCGAGGAGGGAATCGAAATCGTTCAGAGAGTCGGGCATTTGGGGGGAGAAGTAGCGTTCGAAGTGGCTGACGACTCCGGAAATTCCGCAGGAGAGGAGGCCGAAGCGACGGCGAATACAACGGACGAGAAATGGGTTGAAACTATAAAAACCTGAAAATACTTTTTGATGAAATTCAGTCGTTTGGTTGGCCTGTTTGCAAAAGAGCAGAGCGTGGATCTCCGGACTATCGAAAAGAACAACCCAGTAGCGGGTGAGTTCGGGGTGGAAGATAGGAATAAAATCGATATCGGGGCAGTCCCGGGGAGGTTCTCCTTCCCCCCAAACGCGAACGGCATCCAATTTACGGGCGATGGCGCGGTAGTTTTTTTCTTGGCAGCGGAAGTTGTTGAAATGTTGGAAGGTAGAGATCAGCTCGCCGTCCGCGGTGTCGTGGGCCAGATCCTCAATGGCATGACTGACCGCTAACATCGCCTCATGGTTGAAGATGTGATTGATATCGGAGGCTGGGATGGACTGAGTACGAGAGCCGCAAGGAGTACGACAATTTTTGGAGGTGCGGATGGAGCGGTGTTTTTTTACTTTTAGGTGGGGCTTGAGAAAGCTTTGGAACCGGCGACCCGAGTTATTTTCTTCTGAAGTACGACAAATCATATCATTTTCGAAAAGATTGGCACTGGCGGGTCGGGATGCAAGTCATGAGAGGGAAGTATCAGGAAAACTAACAGTTAGGGGGCGGGATTAGGAATGACGCGTTCGAGAAGTTTGGCGGAGGAGAGGACCCCTGGGACACCCGCACCGGGGTGGGTGCCAGCGCCGCAAAGAAAGAGGCCACGGACATCCTCGGACACGTTGTGGGGGCGAAACCAGGCACTTTGCGTGAGGATGGGTTCAAACTGGAAAGCGGAACCAACGTGGGCATCGAGTCGCGATGCAAAATCTTTGGGAGTGAAGATGAGTTTGCTGACAAGGTGTTTCCGAAGGTCAGGGACAATCGTTTTCTCGAGGGCGGCGAGGATACGATCGGCATAGGATTCTTTCTCCTTCTCCCAATCGATCTGGTCGCCGGGCGCACCGAGGTGGGGCACAGGAGAAAGGACATAAAAGCATTCGTGGCCCTTTGGGGCTAGGGATGGATCGGTCCGAGTGGGGGCGTGGAGATAGAGAGAGAAGTCTTCGGCGAGAATTCGGTTTTGGAAAATGTCGTCGAGAAGGCCTTTGTAGCGGGGCCCGAGCCAGATGGTGTGGTGAGCGAGGTCGGGGTAGGTGCGGTTGGTGCCGAAATAAATCAGAAAGAGGGACATACTGTAGCGCATTTTGTCTAATTTTCGGTCACTCCATTTCCGGCGGGCGGCGGCGGGAACTTTTTTCTGGTAGAAATTGGCCACGTCGGCATTGGAGACAACCACTTTTGCTCGGAGAATTTCGCCTGAGCGGAGGCGAACACCCGCGGCGGCGCCGTTTTCAACCAGCAGTTCGTCCACGGGGGAGTTGAGGCGGAGTGTTCCGCCCAGATCCTCGAGGAGTTTGACGAGGGCATGAACGAGAGCGCCCGTTCCGCCCATGGCAAAGTGCACCCCCCACTCGCGTTCGAGGTAGTGAATCATGGCGTAGATCGAGGAGGATTGAAACGGATTGCCCCCGACCAGAAGGGGGTGGAAAGAGAGGACTTCGCGGAGACGCTGGGCTTTGACGTGGCGGGAGGCCATTTGCCAAACGGAACGATCGGAACGGAGCCGGATCAGATCCGGAGCGACCCGAAGCATGTCGGTGAAGGAGGAGAAGGGTTGGTCGGCCAGTTCGACGAAAGCTTTTTGGAAAATGGCGTGGGTTTCACCAACGAAACGGCGATACCCTTCAAGATCATCGGGAAAATGCTGGCGAACTTGGGCCTCCATTTCCGCTTGGTTGCCGGTGTATTCGAAGGATTGGCCATCGTGCCACGCGATTCGGTAAAAGGGTTTGCAGGGGACGATCTGGACGTAGTCGGAAGTTTTTTTACCCGCGAGAGCAAACAGCTCATCAAGAAGGAAAGGTGCAGTCAGGATGGTGGGGCCGGCGTCGTAGGTGAATCCTTTGTCACGAAAAACGGAGGCGCGACCACCCGGTTGCTCGAGAGCCTCGAGGAGAGTGACATCGTAGCCACGGGCTTGGAGTCGAACGGCGGAGGCGAGGCCTCCAAAGCCTGAGCCGATGACGATGGCGGGGGGGCGAATGGGCGCGATCATCGGACGGAGGGAATTAACGAATGGATGCCATCAAAAAACAAATGCATCGTCTGATATTGCCTCGTTTGCGTCATGGGGCAAGGGGTAGTCTGAGATTGGTCGGTAAATTTAATTCCTATTTTTTCCATAAAGCATTACTAGGCAACAGGAAAAATTCATGAACGGCCGACAGAGAATGTTGTCTAAACCCTTGATGACAATGAAATTCAAGAAAATCACCCAATTCACAACCTGCCCCTTGATAAACACCGACAACAGGCTTAGATTTCAAGTATGAAACAACCTCAAGCAATCTTCCTTGGTTGTTCTGTTTTCCTTTTCACTTTGTTTAGCGTGGAGGCGGCGGCTGATTTTAAAATCCGCTACAATCAAAAGTTCCCCTGTTTGGAGGTGATGGACTCGAACGCGGTTAAGATCACCGACGTGACGGAAGGCGCCAAAGGAGAGACGGTCACCTCAGGTAAATCCAGTTTAAATATTTCCTTTATCAAAAACGGATCCGGTCAGCCTGAGGTGACTTTACGGGAGGCAAAATCCCCACTTTCCGAAATGGAGATCGAGGCGTTTGGTCTTTCGGTCGGGATGAAGCC